>Ga0335078_10003935_pt1 | contig 22081 bp, 42 predicted proteins | sample Lox_Sample_32_FD_206711 | JGI IMG/M metagenome (GOLD analysis project Ga0335078, IMG submission 206711) | Soil microbial communities from Loxahatchee National Wildlife Refuge, Florida, United States - Lox_Sample_3.2 | ecosystem: Environmental > Terrestrial > Soil > Wetlands | place: USA...
AGCGATGGCGGCCGGTATCCACGAGGTCGCGAACTGGACCGGCGTGCCGCTGGCGTACATCCGCCGCTGGCGCATCACGGCCTCGGCGTCGATCCCGAAGGTGTCGGCGACCCGCCTGGGCGGCCGGCGCTTCGCCACCTCCACGTCGGAGCGGGGCTCGTAGCCGAGCCGCCTGATCTCCGAGTCGAACGCGCCCCGGCCGCCCGCAGCCTCGCGCTCGGCCTTGCGGTAGCGGATCATGGCGGAGCGCCTGATCTCCGGTATCTCCCGGACGACGGTCCCGATGCCCCGCTGGACGTGGATCATGCCCTCCGCCCGCAGCAGCTTCAGCGCCCGCATGGCGGTCAGCCGGTTCACCCCGAACTCGGCCGCGACCGCCTCCTCGGGCGGCATGGCCGTGCCGGGCGGGTAGGTGCCCAGCTCGATCCGGTGGCGGAGCCTGCTGGCTATCTGCCGGTACGGGGGCTGAGTCGGCTCCAGCGACATTCCGGCCTCCTACTTGACTCTAGACGGATAGATGCGTAAAGCTACTTCTACCACAGATCGGAGCCTGAAGGCCAAGACCCCCCCGGCGCGGCACGACCCAATCGCAAGCGCCGGAGGGGCGGCAGTCCCTCCGAACCGTTGACGCCCAGAAGGGACCGACATGTCCATGCTCGCACAGCACCCTGCGCCCGCGCCGGATGCAGCCCGCACTGCGATCCGCATCCCGCCGTTCGACTCCGAGCCGGAGATCACCTTCCAGCTGGAAGGCGCGTCGGTGATCGTCACCGCCGCGGTCACCTTCCGGGCCGACGTGGACAAGACGTTCCCCGCCGACCTCGCAGAGGCCCAGCGACGGTGGAGCGACCTGCACGGCCTGTACCTGGAGAAGAAGGAGTGGCTGCCGGAGTTCCACGACGCCCTCGACATCATCTCCGCTGCGGTCTACGGCGGCCGGGTGAACGGCTCGCCCCTCGAGGTGGACGAGTACCTGCGCCAGTACGCCGAGATAGCGCTCAACGCCATCTGCACGGACTTCCGCGCCACCGTCCGCGCCTACCACCGGCACCGCACCGACAGCCTCACCGGCGCTGGCATTCGCTACCACGACTGCTTCCAGCCGGGCTGCGACGAGCCGGGGCGGTGCGCGTGACCACCCTGAAACTGGACCCCCACGCGGGGCCTGCGGGCACACGCCCGCAGCCACGCGCGCGCGGGCGGCGGGGCATCGAAGTCGACATCACCCGGTCCACCCTGAAGCGGTCGGTGCGCAAGGAAGCGACCATGTGCGCGATCGCGATCGCGGCCGGGGAGCAGTACGGCGGCCAGTGGTCGGTGGGCGGCAAGCGGGCCATCCGCCGCAACGGCCTGTTCATCCCGTCGCAGCAGTACATCCTCGGCCGCGAGGGCCGGAGGCTCATCGACGACTTCGACGGCGGCCGGACGGTGCGGCCGCAGACGGTGACCCTCTACGGGCCGCCCCTGCGCCGCCGCAACGCGGGGGGTGCACGCACACCCGTGCCCGTACACGCGCGCACGCGAGGGCGCAGCGACGGCGAGATCGCGCTGGCGGTCATCACCGCCGCGGCGAAGCTGATCGTGCTGATCGTCAGGGGGCTGATCCTGCTGACCCGCGGGGCCATCGAGATCGGCGCCCTGCTGTACGACAGCGTGGAGGCCGAGCGCCAGCGCCGGGCCGCAGCGGTTCCAGCCCCGGTTCCCGTCCCGGCCCCCGAGCCGGTTCCCGCCCCGCGCGGGAACCCGGTTCCCGGGCCGTCTGCAACCCCGTCACCAGCCCCGGAACCGGAGCCCCCGGTTCCCGCGCCCCGCCCCGACCCGGCCCCCGAGCCGGTTCCCGAGCCCGTGCGGGAACCCGCTCCCCCCGCTGAGCGGGCCGCCTCTCGCGCGCGTGATTACGGCCCCGGTCACGCGGTCCCGCGTGACCGGGCGCGCGAGAGGAGTGCTCCCGAGGTTCCCGACTACGTGCCGGACTGGCTCGCCGAGCCGCCCCGGGAACCGGCGATGCGGGTTCCCGGGCCCGGGCCGGAACCGGCGGGAGGCGTGTCATGAAGGCGCTCATCGAGGTGGGCATCGTCATCGTCCTGATCATCCTGGCGTGCGGCCTGATGGACCAGCCGGTGCGCCGGGCCGCACGCGACGACGATGTGTGCCCGGACTGCAAGAAGCGGAAGGCGCGGCAATGAGGGCCACCGCCGAGACCGGCAACGTCAAGATCGTCCTTGAGGGACCGGCACCGGAGATCGGGGCGGTCATCGCCGCCCTGCCGGACCTGTCCCGCCCGGCAGTGCCGCGCACGCCCCGGGCCTCTGACCGGCTGGAGCAGGCCAGGGCGGCCTACGCCGCCAACCCCGGCATTGCCGCCGCCGGCCTCGCCGAGCAGACCGGTTTCAGCGTGCGGCACTGCCGCAACCTGCTGCGGCAATGGCGCGGCGACGCGCCGCCCCTGCGGAGGGTGAAATGACCGATCACCCGTTCGGCGAGTACAAGCACATCGAGCCCGGCACCGTCGTCAGCTTCGGAGCCCCGGTCGAGGCCGGGAACTACGAGCAGGCCACCCAGGCCGGTACCTGGTACCAGGCCGCCGCCCGCCACATGCGGCAGGCGCTGGAGTTCTACGCCGTCGAGCTGGCGGTGGAGAGCGGGCTGGCGGATGACAAGGCGGTGATGGGCTCGCTCGACGAGGCGGTGGACGCGCTGCTCACCTACGAGGACGCGATCACCAGGCACCTGCGCGCGCTCGCCGCGCATCAGGCGGGCGCTGAGTACGCCGACTCGGTGGAGAAGCCGGCCGACGGCGGCTGGCTGAAGGGCGAATGACAATGACAATGACAAGTCAGTCACTTGCCGTCATCCCCCGTTCCTCGCGCGCGGGCGCGCGGGGGCGCGAGCACCGGGGGAGGGGCGGGGGAGTGGCTGGCATATGAAAAGCCCTGGCCGGCTGAACGACGCAACGCAAGACCGGCCAGGGCCAGCAAGACCCGCCATCCGCGCGAAACGAAAGAGAGCCTGCAATGCCCATCATGACACAGATGATCGGCGACCTGGAGGTGGCGGGCACCGACGTGCGCGCCACCCTGATCTGCGACCCTGAGACGCTGGAGGACTTCGGCGGCCCGGTGATCGAGATTCACAACTATCTGCGCGGCATCATCGTCCCGGTCGCCGCTGCGGGCGATCTGGCGCTGGCCCTGCTGGCGCTGGCTGCCAGCAGTTAGGCGTTACGCACCGCCAGGCCCCTTCCGGCCGCCACCGGAGGGGGCCTGGTCCTTGTCTATGGAGATGACACGAGATTGGCCCTGTTCCCGGGTTGACAAACCCCACCGGAGGGGGTCTGGTCTATGTCTATGGAAATTATGGCCGGTCGGCCCGAATTTTCTCGGGGGGAAGGGTGGCCGGTCGGCCACAGTCGCTGTCCTGGTTTGTCCGGCCGCTATGCTCACGCCATGCGATGGCCTGGTTACGTTGCGCGAACCCTGTGCGCTTGCGGCTACGTGTTCATGCTCGCCGGTGCCGGCGCGGGCGTCGCCGACCTGCTGACGCATCAGTCAGCCTGGGTGATTTTCCTCAATGTCTGGACGGTGGTCGGCGGGGCCTACGCGGCAGCGACCTGGCATCGCATCGGGCCAGCGTGGGCAGCGTTCGTAAACGAACGTCTATGCCGCAAGATCCATAACCGCCGGTCAGGCCCGTGATTCTGTCTCGGAATACCTGACCGTTTTCTATGTTTGACAACACCCTTTTCGATACAATGGGGCATGGCCAGAATCGGGTACGCGCGGGTCAGTACCCGCGAGCAGAAGACGGATAGCCAGGTTGACGAGCTGCGAGCCGATGGCTGCGAGCGCATTTACCGTGACGTTTGCACAGGTAAGCTGGCAGAACGACCCGAATTGGACATGGCCCTTGCGTTCCTGCGCGAGGGCGACATCTTCGTGATCACCCGGCTGTCGCGTGCGATGCGATCCGTGAAGCACATGATCGAACTCGCCGAGGACCTGAAGACCCGGGGCGTGGCGCTGCGGGTCCTGAAGCAGGACATCGACACGACCACGGCGACCGGCCGGATGGTGTTCACGTTCCTCGCCGCCATCGATGAGTGGCAGCGGGAACTGATCGTGGAGGGCACCCTGGAGGGCCTGGCCGCCGCTCGCGCGAGGGGGCGGAGCGGCGGCCGGCCCCGCAAGCTATCCGACCGGGGTGTCATGCGCGCCCAGGAGCTGGTGGCCGCCAGGCAGCTCACCATGACCGAGATCGCCCGGACCGTAGGATGCTCCCGGGCGACGCTCTACCGGTCCCTGGGACAGGGCGACTAGGGCTGCACGTGGTAGTAGATCGTGTAGGTATGCCCCGAGGTCGTGGTGCCCAGGTACACCGCAAAGCCGCTGTTCAGCCCGGCGGATACCGGGGCGACGCCGCACGCGATTGTCCCGGTGCCGGTGGTGTCGAGCACGGTCACCTGGACCGACTTCGGGTTCGCCGGGTAGGGCTGCGCGAAGTACACCGACGCGGCCAGGCCCGCTGCGGAGCTGGCCGAGGCGACGGTGAACGACCCGCACTGGTCGTTGGCGTTGATGTTGCCGGGCGCGGCCGTCACGATGGTGCCGCCCGCGACGATGGTCCCCGCTGCCGAGCCGGTCGTGGCGCCGGTGAGAGCGGCGGACACGCCCAGGCTGGACGGGCTCGGGTGACCGTAGTAGTCGGTGCTCACTCCGGGCATTTCATCTCTCCCTTACTTACTCGCCGGTAGCGGCGGGATATTGACGACGGTCCCCTTCGGTATTGGCTGTCCGGAACCGTACAGTTTGACCGTCTTTCCGTTGACCTTGACGGTCAGCTTCTTGAGGTTCGGGTTGGCCGCGATCAGCTGCGCCTCGGTGAGCCCGTACGCGGCGGCGATCTTGTTGATGTCGCCCGAGTCCGTGCCCGGCGCGGTGATCTTCGTCGGCCGCGTGGGCGTCGGCGGAGTCGGCGTCGGCGGCTGCACCGGCGGCGCCGGGTTGGTGCTGGTGGTCCCCCCCGTGGTCGAGCCGAACGGCCCCTGGATGATCACGTCCGGGACCTGGTCCGCCGGGACCGCCCCGTTCGTGCTGCTGGTGCCGCTGGTGCTAGAGGTGCTGCTAGCGGCCTTCCGCTGCTTGTAGAGGGCATAGGCCAGCGCCAGGCCCAGGACCTCGGCCATCCAGGCCCACATAGGCTGCGGCCCGATCTTGCGGGTGAGGAAGTTCCCCCCGCCCTTCTCCGGGGCAACGCCTGCGTCAGCCATCGCTCACCTGTTCCTGTCCGCGAAATCGGGCGGCCCGCAGTAGATCAGCGAGCTGATCTGCTCGCCGATGGCGCCAGGCCACGGGTGCCTCCGTCCGGTCCACTCGGTTTCCGCGTAATGGGCGTAGTCGCTGGGCACGCCGGTCGCGCGCACCCGCAGCTGGATGTCCTCGTCGCCGAGCGGGGCTGACGTGGTGCCCGGGGTAAAGACCCGGACGGCGACCACGGCCACGGCCGCGCCCAGCAGGACATGCCACCACTGCACTTTGTGAAACGCGCCCTGGATGGTCACCGGGTCGCCCCCTGGTGCCGGGTGGTCTGCGAGTAGGACTGGCCGGCCCGGCGGCTGTTGGACAGCCGGTCCTGGCGGCCGGGCACCTGCTGCGGGTTGGCCCGGTAGGAGCGCAGGGTCATGCTCCGCGAGGTCACGGTGTGCGTGTGCAGGCCGTGGGGCGGGCTGGCCGGGATCTGCTCGGCCCCGGAGGTGTGCCTGCCGACGTTCAGCGTATCGACCTGGGTGCCGTACGGGCGGAAGTAGCCGGGCTGGCCGCCGAAGACCGTGGTCACGGTGCCGTCCTGCATTCCGTACTTCTTGTAGTCGCGCGGCGGGTCGAAGAACGCGGTCGCGTCCGAGCCCTGCCACATCGTCCAGTCGCGGGACAGGAACCGCAGGACCCGCATCGGCGGGCCGTCGAGCATCGGGTCCTTGAGGCCGGAGTCCCGGCCGGTGATCTCGGTCTCGAAGGCCAGGTACGGGTGCCGGTCCTGGCGGATCACGTAGTCCAGCGCGCCGCCGGTGTCGGCCCAGGGCCCGCGGCCGGGCGCCCGCTGGCGGGTGACCACCTGGCGGAACAGCGGCGGCAGCCCTCCGGCGGACTCGCCTGGCCGGATGTTCGGGTTCACCTTGGCCCGGGCGTTGCCCTGCTGGCCGCCGGAGCCGGGAGGGGGCGCCAGGTAGGCGCGCCGGTTGGCCGGCTGGCGGGTGCTCTGCGGCGTCTGCGACTGCGTGTTCTTGCGCATCGGCCCTCCTAGTACTGCTCGGTGCCGGGGGCGCCGTTCTTGAGCCCCGAGTTGATCGCGTACTTGTACTTCGCCCACATGCCGACCCCGGCCAGCCCGCCCCCGAGGGCTGGCCAGAGGCTGTTATCCAGCAGGCAGAGGAAGACGATCCAGCCCGCCGCCTCGCAGTTGGTCAGGTTGACCCACTTCGAGATCGTGGGCGCCCTCGCCGAGGCGTTCAGCTCCGCCGTCTGCGGGCTGGACATGTTGCTGCCCACCAGCTGGTAGACCATCTCCGCGGCGACGGCGACGGTCAGCATCCGGCTGCCGGTCAGCATGTTCTGGGCCATGGCTCAGCTGGAGCTCCACGAGCCGCCGCCGGTCGCGGCCTTGACCAGGTTCGTGGTCCCGCCGGTGATCGACGACACCAGGCCAGGCCCCTGCGACCCGGGCCGCACCAGCACGAAGATGGCGGCCACCCACAGGATGCCGACCACGAACTCGCCTGCGTATTTCACTTTCAGACCCCCCCGATTGCGAAGGTGACGACATCGGACACGGCCCCGGTCACTGCGGTAATCAGGGCCGGACCCTGGCTGGCCGGTCGGGCCAGCACGTAGATCAGGGCGACGACGAACACGCCGCCCGCGACTTCCCAGGCGAGGCCTTTCACGGCACCTCCCCGAGCACCGGCTGCGAGCCAGACGGGGTGGGCTGGAACGGGAACGGCTGGACGGTCCCGCTGCCTGAGGAGGAGCCCTTGTCCGACGACCCGGCGAAGTAGTTGCCGACTGCGGTGAAGGCATTCCGCTCGGTGGTCACGTAGCCGACGGTGACCAGCAGCCCCAGCGCGTTCGCGACCTTCCGCTGGCCGTCCCCGAACCCCGCGAACACCGCGAGGATGAAGAACAGCAGCGCCAGTCCGCTGGCCCGCCGCGCCATGTGGGACCCTGCTGTGCTCTTGTCATCTAGGCCGATCACGGAGAGCCCGACCACGGCCTCGCAGATGACGAACTCGGCTAGAAGGGTCCGTCTCCCTGGCTTCTTGATCCACTTTTTGCCCTTTGCCCCGCCTTCGAGGCCGATGTCCTTACCGAAGCTGCCGGAGCTCTTTCCAGAGCCGCCCGAGCTCGAGGTCCTGGAGCGCGAGGAGGAGGAGGATCGTGGCGAGCGTGATGGTGAGCGCCCGGCTGAGGTCCCGGCAGCGCGCCGCGTGCTGGTTGAGGACCGCGAACTGCTCGAAAGCGCCTTCGCAGCAGCTGCATCCGCCAGCGGGTCCTCCGGTCCCCCCAGCGCTGCCTCGCTCGCTGCCGCTCTTGCTGCTCCCGCCCTTGCGCCGCTCCTCGGATCGCGGAGGACCTGATCCCTGGTCGCCATTGCTCACCAGCCCCAGTGCCTCGCTCATACCGCGCCCGCCGTGACGTTCTTCTCCAGCGTCCCGATCACCCCGGAGACCCCCGACTGCTGCGAGTCCAGCCCGTGGAATGACACCCACAGCAGGGCCGCGCCGAGCCAGCCGAACAGGATCCCCAGGGCGAGGTTCATCAGGCCTTGGCCTTGGCCTTCAGGCCGCCGAGCACCGTCTGGGGCGGCAGGATCGCGGCAGCCAGCCAGCCGAGCGCGAAGGCCACGATGAGCTTGTGGTTGTGCTTCATTCCGGTTCAGCCTCCGTGCTTCGTGTAGGCCCGCAGGACCCCGTACGCGACGATCTCGGCGATGGTCAGGAGCAGCAGGAACTTGACGGTCGGGTGCCACGCACTGCCCTGGCCGGTGCCGATGGACACTCCCATCCCGGACCCCTTCTCCTCGGTGTTCGACCTGGCGACCCCCCGCTGGTAGCCGGTGGTCTGGTCTGGGTAAGCCACCCAGTTCCGGCTCGCCATGGGGGCCTCAGATCATGTCCAGCTCAGGCGGGATATCGCCGACCGGCGTCATCTCGTCGGAGATCAGCTCGATGGTCCCGGGCAGGTTCGCCCCGGTGCTGATGGTGTTGAACTCCCACTGGAGCTTCGTGGCGTTCGTGGTGGGCAGCCATCCCTGGCCGACCAGGTTCCCGGGCAGGTAGAACCGGGGGTACACGTAGACGCCGGCCGGCCGGCCGCTGTAGAGCGGGCCGTAGAAGTTGCTCATCCAGTTGAAGAGCTCGTCGGGGCTCAGCGCGCCCATGTTCCGGTTGTCCACCGTCCACCGGATCGGATCGGTGGCGTAGTCCTGGCGGGCGCCGGTCGAGTCCCGCAGCACCATGATCACGCCGCGCAGCTCGTTGCCGGTGATGGCCCGGGTGATCACCACGTTGTCCGACCCGGCCGAGTTCAGCTGCACCGGCAGGTCGTGCCGCCGCAGGTTCTGCACGTTCAGGCCAGGCGGCAGCGGCTGGTTGGCCGTGCCCTGGAGGTCGGTGGCATCCGGCTGCGCCCAGGCGTCCATGTAGGCGGTCGTGGTCACCGTCGGCGCCGTGGTGCCGCTGGTGATGACCGAGGCCGCTGGGGCGTAGGTCAGCGAGTACTTGTACTGGGACCGGCTGTCGGTGTTGCTCAGGACCGCCAGGGTGTGCCGCACCTCGTTCTGGAGGAACAGGGTGAAGCTCGGGTTTACGCCGTTGGCGTAGTCGTAGGCCTGGTCCGGCGAGCCGAGCCACGGCCGGTAGTACTTCTGCGCCAGGAAATGCGCGTACCCGGTCATCGGGTAGAGGATCTGGGAGCCGTCCACGTTGTCCAGCTCGGCCGAGTTGAACACATTGAACGGTGCGTCGGCTGTGGCCGTGCCCCCCGCGCCGCCGCTCGAGCGGACGATCAGGCGCACGCCCCGCAGGAACTGCCCCGGGTTGACCGAGTTGTTCAGGAACTGGGTGGCGCTGGTGCCCAGCTGGCCGCTGATGACCGTGGGCATCTTCTCCGCGTACCAGTTCGAGGCCATCCAGAACGGGCGCTGGCCGGAGCTGGCCGTCGCCGAGCCGCTGCCGGAGCTTGCCGCCGCGCCAAGTGAAGCCATTCTCAGCCTCTTTCCGCTGGTTCTTTAACCGGAATTGCTTCCGGCGATTAGTACTGGAAGCTCATTCCGGCGCCGATGTGATTCAGCGACTCGTTAGAGGAGGCCATGAGATGCAGGGCGGCCAGGCGCCAGAGCGTGCCCACGACCACGACGGCAAGGAAAGCCTGACTGGCCGCGATGACCGAGAAATGCGTGTGCTTCACGTCCGGGGCCCTCCTCGTTCGGGGACGCCCCAGCCTGGGAATGAGAAAGGCCCCAAGCCTGCTCATCCCTCAGGCTTGGGGCCGTCTCGCAGCAGTATATCGGCGAACCGCGAAAGTCAAGCCGCCATGCGCTGCTCCGGGAGCCGCTCCAGCGGCGACTCATCCACCCACGAGATGTACGTGACGCCGGTCAGCTGGTGCTGGATCAGGAATTCCCGCTTTTCCCGCGACAGGCCGAGCAGGACGGGCGTGTAATCCCTTTTCGAGCCGAATAGCTGGGCCGCGCGCTCGCAGTCGTCCTGGTCCGACAGCCGGAACGCCACCTTCCAGTCCGTCTCCGAGTGCATGAGCCGGGTCCCGCCCTGCACCCGCTGCTTGTTCCGGATGACCGTGATCCCGTTGGAGCGGCCCTCGCGCAGGTACATCTCCATCTCGGCCTGGAGGTCGGGGGACAGGGCCTCGATGTAGGAGGCGTCCTCGAACGCGACGATGTTGTTGCTGTGCGGCACCCACAGCCGCTCCAGCAGGTCGTAGATCTTCTCCGCCTGGTAGGCCTTGCGGGCTCGGCCCCGCTTGTTCGTGCGCGGCCAGTAGATGCACTGGTCGTTCTGGCGCACCCCGTTCCAGTCGGCGACGATGGGCCACCCCACCTTGTGCATGGTCGCGTCGTCCTCCTTGACCGCGACCACCACCACGCCGCTCTGGCGGACCCGCACGCGGTCGACCAGGATCGTGGCCTCCCACCAGGACTTTCCTGACCCGGTGGGGCCGTAGACGGCGATGTGCTCGGGCTGGACCTTGCCCCGGGGCCTGCCCCAGACCCGGATGAACTCCGGCCCGATCTCCGACCACGGCCGCCGCTCCGGCGGGGTGAAGCCGCCGCCCCGGGCAGCTCCGCTATCCCCTGCCCGAACGCCCGGATCAAGCGGCGAGCGGGGCGGCATACTGCTCCAGCTCCTCCCCGGCGGGGCCTGCTTCCTTCGTGACGTGGTGCTGCCAGATCGCGATTGTGACCGGCTGGAGCGCGGTCGCGAGCATCAGCCAGTCCCCCCAGTCCGAGCCCTCCAGGAACCAGGCGAGCATCTTCGGCCGCTTGACGATGATCGCCAGCGCGCGCTCGGTGATCTCGTCGGCCTGCTCGGCCAGCTTCCCCCCGCAGTAGGGGTCGCGGGTCTCCCAGCCGAGCGCGAAGAACTCGATCATCGCGCCGAGCTTGTCCTTGACTTCCCGCCTTTGATGCGGCGGCACCTTCGGCGGCGGCGGCTTGGCCGGCTTGTCTTTCGTCTCCGGCCGCTTCGGCTTCGGGTCCGGGCCGTCAGCGTCTATTTCCGGGAATTCATCCGGGGTTTCCTCGAAATCATTCCCGGTCTTTTTATTTAGCAAATCGGCAATGGCCACGGGCTTACCTCCGGCGACTAATATATTGCAGGAGTGAAAGGAGCGGCCCATGCCCGAGGCAGTCATCCGCGCACGTGGCGGCGCCATCCGCTACAGGACCATCAAGACGAAATCCGGGAAGACCCTGAAGGTGGCCGTCGTAAGGAAGGCTGGTCCCCGTGGCGGGCATACCGTCGCATGGAAGGCGAACGGCAAAGGCTGATGGCACAGCGAGATGAAATCCAGGCCCAGATCGCCGAGCTCCAGAAGCAGCTGGAGAGCGCCGATGACGGAACCGAATTGTGGGTGAAGGACCTGAAAAGCGGGCACGAGACGAAGCTCACCGGGGTACACGCGCGCAAATGGCTGAAGCGTCTCGGCCTCGACGACGAGGAGGGCCAGGCCCCCGAGGGCGAGGAGGGCGCGGAGGGCGCGGAGGACCCGCCGCCGAGCGCATCGGTATGGGGCCGGAAGGGCCGGTAGCGCATGGTCCAGACCCCGCCGGGACCCGGCGGCGGTGGAGCAGGTCCCACCGGCTCCCAGATCGTCTCTGAGGTCAAGAAGTTCGTCGGGGACCCCTACGTCTACGGGGCCACCGGGCCGAACTCCTTCGACTGCTCAGGGCTCGTCCAGTACGTCTTCGGCCAGCTGGGCATCAAAGCGCCGCGCACCAGCGAGGACCAGTGGGCCTGGGTCAAGCGCATCCCCCGCTCGCAGCTCGGCCCCGGCGACCTGGTGTTCGCGCAGTTCCCCGGCGACAACGCCAGCCCCGGCCACGTCGGCATCTACACCGGCGGCGGCCAGGTCCTCAGCGCGGAGGACCCGGCGCTGGGCGTCGGCTACGCCACGCTGTCGTCATGGTCGGGGAACATCGTCGGGTACGGCAAGGCACCCGACACCACCGTCACGCCCGGCCCGGGCTCGGGCGCAGGCTCTGGCGATTCCGGGGTGCTGCCGCCGGCCATCACGGCGGTCCTGGAGGGCGTCTGGGCCGCCCTCGGCGGTGACGCGGCCGCCGCGCCCACGTCCTGGTCGCAGCTGGACCCGCTGTCGGGGGCCGCCTCGGCTCTCGGTTCCATCGCGCAGGAATTCGAGGGCATGGCCAGGGTCCTGACCTGGCTGACGCTGCCCTCCAACTGGACCCGGATCTTCGCCGGGCTGTTCGGGACCGTGTTCCTCGGCGCCGGGGTGTGGTTCATCATCCGGGAGGCCGGGTGACCGTGATCGGCGGCACCAACGTGCCCTCCCAGTACGTCACCGACGTGCAGAACGCGGCCAAGGCCAGCGGCCTGCCCGCGTCGGTGGTCGCCGCGCAGATCAACCTGGAGTCGGCCTTCAACCCGTCGGCGGTCTCGCCCACGGGCGCGCAGGGCATCGCCCAGTTCGAGCCGGGAACGTGGGCGACCTGGGGCAGCGGCTCGCCCTTCAACGTCAGCGACGCTTTCACTGCCTACGCGAAATACATGGCATCCCTGCTCGGCCAGGAGAAGGGCAGCATCGAGGACGCCCTGGCGGCCTACAACGCGGGGCCGGCCAACATCCCGGCCGGCCTCGGCTACGCCCAGAGCATCCTCAAGGCCGCCGGGGAGCCCTACACCGCGACCGCCGGCGGCGGCCAGGGAGTCGGCGGGGTCCTGGGCGACCTCACCGGCCTGACCGGGATCGTGTCCGGGCTCGGTTCCATCGCGCAGGAATTCGAGGGCATGGCCAGGGTCCTGACCTGGCTGACGCTGCCCTCCAACTGGACCCGGATCTTCGCCGGGCTGTTCGGCGGCGCCGCCCTGGGCGTCGGCATCTACCTGATCGGCAAGGAGGCCAAGGCGGCATGACCCAAGTGAAAATCCAGGCCGGGGCGACGTTCGAGACCACCTCCCCCAAGGAGGTCTCCGAACTCACCAGGACGGCCTACAGCGAGGCGTTCCAGGAGCTGGCGATGGGCGTCAAGCCCATGCGCTTCGAGGCCACCGGGACGATCTCAGGCGCGGCGGTGACCATCCCGCAACCCCAGGACGGCCAGCTCGCGCTCGGCCCGTCGCAGGGCTTCGTGTGGCGCATCGACCGCGTGTCGGTGTTCGGCCTGGGCTCCGGCGACGTGCTCCAGGTGCACCGCACCGTGTCCGATGGAACGGCTTTCCTGGGCAACCTGACGGCCGTGAACGGCTACCTGAACGTGCCGGAGTCCCCGCTGCTGTACGGGGGGGAGTTCCTGATCGCCACCGGCACCGGCCTGACCGCGACCGGCCAGCTGGTGCTCAACGGCGAGGGCGTCGAGGTGCCCGCGTTCGCTCTCTGGAAGCTCACGTCGTGAAGCCCGATGGCCGCCTGCGGCGGCTCTGGCGCGCGCTGCGGCACCTGATCCGGCCGGAGCGCCCCTGATGGCCGCCGAGTACCAGGATCTCGGCCCGCGCGCCGGGAACGGGTTCGCCGACCAGAACAACCCGACCGGGGCGGGCAACTGGACCGTGTCCTTCCCGGCCTCGGTGCTGAACGTCCAGGTCTCGATCTTCGAGGTGTACCACATCGCGGTCAACGGGCCGGGCGGCTACATCCTCGTCTACCGGAACCAGGACTTCTGGGACACCACGAACTACGGCGGCCAGAACTCATGGGACCCGCAGCAGCCGCTCCTCGTCCGGCCCGGCGACGACCTGACCTTCTACTGGTCGATCGGCTCCGGCTCCGCTCCGATGATGACGCTCTGGCTGCGGCACGCCACCGGGATTTAGGGGGGAATCGTGAACGACGGCCCCGAGCCGTTCCTGTCCGGCACGTTCGCGCTCTACGAGCGGCCGGACGGGTCCGTGGTCATCGCCTACCGCACCAGCGACGGCGAGGAAAGCCGCAAGGTGCTGCCCCGCCTGCTGGTGCGCCAGGGCCTGCGGATGGCGCGCAAGGCGGCGGTCCAGGAGCTGGCCGCTGCCGACGGGCAGGCGAGCTAGATGGGCTGGACCTCGCAGATCTTCAACCAGCTGATCATCGACGCGATCAACCAGGGCGGCCTGTTCGTGTACAACGGCACGCCCGCGAAGGGGAACCTCGTCGGCTCCTGGACCGCCGCGGCCGGGGCCGACGCCTACGGGAACGCCTACCCGCTCGGCCTGACCATCTACGGCAGCAACAGTTCCCCGGTCATCGAAATGCGGCCCGACCTCGAGGCCATCCTCGTCTACCAGTAAGGATCATCAATGGCAGTCGTAGCGCACTATTTCCCCGAGTTCGAGACCCAGCTCGGGGCCAAGGCCGTCAACCTGTCCTCGGACACGCTGAACGTCGGCCTGATCGCCTCCGGCACGTTCACCTGGGGCGCCACCCCGGAGGGCTACACCTACGTGTCGAGCTTCCTCGGCGGCGACGGCACTCACGGCTCGCTGACCGAGGTGTCCGGCGGCGGGTACTCCCGGCAGGCTTTGACATCGGTCAGCTTCTCTGCTAGCGGCGAGGTGGTCACCCTCACGTCGGCCAACCCGAGCTGGAGCTCGGCGACGTTCAGCACGAACTACGGGTTCCTCTACGACGCCTCCGTCGGATCGGGCGACTCCAGCCACCCGATCATCCTGTACTGGGACTGGGGCGGCACGCAGAGCGTCTCGTCGACCACGTTCACGATTACCGTGAACGCCTCAGGCCTGGTGACCTGGACCGCCAGCTGACCTTCTGACCCGGGACCGGGGCCGATGACCACCGTTTACACCGTCGCCGCCGCGTCCGTCGGGGGCAGTTCCACGGTCACGGTCAGCTTCCCCGTGACCGGGGCGGTCACGGCGGGCGATTCCGTCGTGCTCGCGGCCGGCAACTCGGCGTCCCTGGTCCCGTCCTCGGTCACCGACTCGCAGGGCAACACCTACACCCTCGGCCAGGACTACACCGCCAACCCGGTCAGCGGCATCTACTACTGCCTGGCCCCCGCGCCGCTGAGCACCAGCGATTACATCTACGTCACGTTCGCCTCGTCCCCGGGGACCAGCTGCGACGTGGGCCTCGTGGCGCGGGGCATCACTGGCGGCCTGGGCGGGAACCCGCTCGCGGCCCCGGCGTTCGCGCACGGCACCAGCGCGTCCCCGGCCTCGGCCGCGACGGGCACCCTGAGCGCGAACACGGCCGGCTACTACATCGCCGGGTCAATTGCCAACGGCAATGGCGGCGGGACGCCGCACAGCACCACGGGCGGGTTCACCGCCGTCGCCACCGAGCACATCACGAGCTACCAGTACCTGACCTACTACGAGCAGGTCACGACCTCCACGGCCTCGGTGACGCTCGGCGCAACCATCACCAGCGCGGTCTGGGCGGCCGGTGTCGTCGCGTTCAGCCTGCGGGCCAGCATCGCCCCGCCGGCGGCCACGGTCACCATCGCGGCCCCGGCGCCGTCGGTTAACGCGGGCGCGGGAGCGGCCGTAGCGGCCGTCAGCGTGGCCGCCCCGGCCCCGGCGGTGCGGGCTGCGGTCGGTGCCGCCCTGGCCGCTGTGGCCATCCTGGCCCCGGCTCCGGGGGTCTCAGCCGGGGTCAACGTCCAGCCGCCTGCGGCCACGGTCACGATCAGCGCGCCCGCCCCGGCGGTCACCTCCGGCGCCGGGCCGCCTGCGGCCACGGTCACGATCAGCGCGCCCGCCCCGGGGCTGTCCCGGCCGGTACGGCCCCCGGCGGCCACCGTGGCCCTCAGCGCGCCCGTGCCGGCCGTCAACGCGGGGGTAGCCCTTCAGCCGGCCACGGTCACCATCGCGGCCCCGGCGCCCGCTGAGCCGCATACGGGGGTCCTCTCGGCGACCGCCCCCGTTACCGTCGCGGCCCCGGTCCCGGCCCTCTCGGTGACCGTCCCGGCCGCCCGGGCGGCGGTCGCGGTCGCAGCGCCCGCCCCGGCGGTCAGCTCCGGGGCATCGGTCGCGCCGCCGGCGGCCACGGTCACCATCGCGGCCCCGGCGCCGGGCACCCTGGTCGTGTCCCCGCTGCTGGTCTCGATTGCCGCGAAGGCCGGAACCGACCAGTTCGGGAACTCGTTCCCGGTCGGCGTGGCCGTCGGCGCGACAAGCGCTCCCCAGGTGAAGCTGCTCCCCAGCGCCGGCATCCTGCTCAGCATGGACATGCCGTCCACCGGCGGGTTCCCCCACAACGTGACCTCGTTCTCCAGCCTGGAGCAGGTCATCGAACTGCCCAGCAACAATGCCAGCGAGACCTACCCGCCGCTGATCGGCACGACCCTGATCACCTACACCAACGGCGAGGTAGCCGACGCGGTGTTCGTCGGCGGCGGGATCGCGGGCACCGACAACCTGGGCCGCTTCGAGCTCTATGTCGGCCTCTCGTCGGGCGGCACCTACCCGCCCGGCAAGATCGCGGGGATCTACGACATCAGCCTGGGCAACACCATCGTGATGTCGCCCGGCTCGGGCGAGACCCTCAGCGAGGGAAGCGACACCATCGGCCTGTACCAGCAGTCCGGCGGGATCGCGATGTTCCAGACCAACCTGACCCCGCAGACCAGCGGCTCCTACACCGGCGGGCAGAACCTCATCCCGCAGATAGAGAACTGGGTCTACATCGGCTCCGGCGGGAACTGCCCGGCCTTCAGCCCGCAGTATGCCAACGCCAGCGGCGACGCGCATCTCGCCTTCCGCCGGGTGGCCAGCCCGTACAACAGCGTGCAGATCCAGGGCGTGGTGACCAACAGCGGCGGCGGCGCGAACAACACGATCTTCACGCTGCCCTCCGGGTACACGCCCGCCAGCCTCCAGAGCTTCCCCTGCATCGCGACCAACGGCGACACGGGCTACGTCTACGTGGGGACCGGCGGCATCGTCGGCGGCGGGGCCTGGCCGTCCAGCACCACCCTGACCTACGGCATCAGCGCGTTCGTCAGCCTGGACATCTGATGAGCGCGGCGGCAGCGTTCCTGGGCGCGCTCGGCGGCGGCGTGGTTTTCGTGGGCGCCATCGTGGCCGTCGCGCGGGGCATCTTCCGCCAGGTGAACGCGACCGAGGCCAACACGAGGGCGCTCACGGAACTGACCAGCCGGATCGAGGGGATCGGCGGCCGGATGGCCGACCTGGAGACCCGGCTGGCGCGGCTGGAAGGTCGCTCTAGTGCCGAGTAAGGCGGCCCGCGTGGCGATTGCGGTCGTGGTCGTCCTGGCGGGCCTGGCCGCGAGCATCGGCGGCAGCTACGCGCTGGCCCTGCACGCCCTCGACAACGGCGAGCAGCAGCTCTGCTCGGCGTTCGAGCTGCTGACCCAGCGGCCCGTGCCGAAGCCGGAGGACCCAGCGGCCAACCCCTCACGGGAGCAGGCCTACCTGTTCTACACCGACCTGACCCAGGTCGAGCATTCCTACAGATGCCAGGTCACGAAACCTCAAGCTCGGTGACATGGCCGAGGTGAGACTCGACGACCGGCTCGCCGTCCTTGCCCGGCCGGGCGATCTCGATAAGCGGCACGCCGGGCGGGACTTCCAGGACCGAGCGCTCGGGCTGGGTGGGCATCCGGACCCGGATGCGGCAGGGACCCTCGATGTGCTCGATGCGCACCGGGGCGTCGCCGGTCACGATGGTGCCGACCCGCTGCACGCGGTGGACCAGGCCCTCGGCCTGGAGGATGTTCAGCGCCGCGTGCGCGGTGTCGATGCTGACGCCGTGACCTTGCGCCAGCGCGGCCGCGCTGGGGAGCCTGTCGCCCGGCGTCCACGTCCCGTCCTCGATCTGCTCGCGCAGCACCGAGGCCAGCTGGCGGCGCAGCGCGGGGGTGTCTTCCCGCCGGTCGATGGTGTCCATGCAGGTCACTGTAGGTGCTATATCCGGCGCCAGGCCTGACGGCCCGCAGGGGCCACCCTTTTGCGCGGTGAACTATGGATGGATTCCTGATGAATTTAAGCCGACAGCCGGTACCCCGGCGGCAGGCCTCCTAGCTTTCTGTGGCTCCAGATGAACATCTGCCGGTGGCGCTCGCAGCAGAAGGTATAGATGGCCCGGTAGGGCTCATCCCACGAGGCGGCGTAGTTGATGACCACCCGGTAGAGATCGTAGGACGGCCGGTCGCAGGCGTCGTTGCCCGGCATGGTCGGCAGGCAGCAGGTGAGCCGGGTGCCCGGCCCCTCCTTGATCACGTACTTCATGACCCGGCCCATCAGGCCGCGGCCTCCTCGCGGTGGCACTGAGCGATGTGAGCGCGCAGCTGGCCGAGAAGCTCCTGCCCGACGCACCAGACGTAGGCCCCGGAGTCGTTCGACGTGCAGAGGACGCTCTGGCCGCAGGCAGGCCAGCCGCAGCGGATGTGCAGCTGCCAGCCGGCCTTGCGCTCGCCGTCAGGAGACAGTCGCTCGGCGAGATCGTTGGACGTGATGAGGGGCCAGCCGAGCGCCTCGGCCTGCCACATGATCCGCTCGGCATCCATAACGCGCCGCGCTTCGGATGCTCAAGATGCAGGCCGTCGCGGTCAAGGCGCAGGCTCCAGGAACCCGGCGGCAGGAGCGGCTTACCGGACAGCTCGGCCGTCCAGCCGCGGCGGATGAGCCAGCCAACGAGACGTTCCATAACGCGGGCACCTTCCGGTTGTACTTGTTTTTGACCTGAAGCCAGAAGGCCACCGTGCGTGTGCCGTCCCCGGCCTCGGTGAGCCGGTAGCGGAATGACAGGCCGCGCCGGGCGGCATGACGCTCCCCCATTCTCCGGAGTTTGTCCAGGTCAGCGGGGTCCGTGCTGGTCACGTCCTCGGTGTAAGCGGTGTTCGTGGTGAAGGTCTCGTCGAGAATGTCCCGCAGTTCGTCGGGAATGGGCATCGGCGGCCTGCCTACCGGGCGTGGCCGCCGTGCGCTGCTCCTGGGAATGAAACCCATATTCAATAAGATACCCTCGGGTCGCTGCTGCCTCATGCGCCCCTATGCGCCCCGGGCGCCGATGGCAGCGTGGTCCACTGCCAGCCGCAGATCAGGCACTCGAAGTGGATGTCCCACGCGTCGGAGACGGTCACATTCACCAGCGTCCTGCCGTCACGCGGCTGGTCACCCGGGCAGGCCGGGCAGGAGAGCCGAGCCTGGTACGTCCTCACGCCGCGTCCATCCCGTCGGGGCAGACACCGCAGATTTCATTGACTTCGCTGACCGGCGTTCGCTGATCGTCCAGGCAAACCGGCAGGCGGCAGTAGTGGCAGAGGTTCTCGGGCACGAACGGCAGCCGGCTTGCGTCTGGATGGCCGGTTCGCTCGTACAGGCTCTCGGTCGACTCGCACTGGCCGGCGGGGCAACGACTCACGCTGCATCAACCCCGTCGCTGCCGCAGTCGTCGAGGCCGGCGGCGTCCAGCTCGAGCGCCGGGTGCGGCTGCACGCGGCTGCGGCCGTAGTTCATCAGGAAGCACGGGATGTCGGTGGCCAGCAGGTCGAAGGCGCGCTCGGCCCGCTCGAACGGCATCCCGGTCTGGATGCGGACGTGCCAGCGGGCGGTGTCGTCGGCCTGGCGCTCGTAGACCAGCACGATCAGGTGGTCGGCGGCGTTGTACTCGGCGGTCTGGGTACGCGGCGCTCGCCCGGTCATGGTGTCCTCGTCTCGGAAATCAATTTGCGAAGGGCCGGGAATGCGATGGTGTGGCTGGCCCCGCCCGAGCAGAGATTCGACTGCGGCTTCAGGATGTCCCTCAGGGCCTCGACGAAGCCGGCCACCAGGCGCTCGTGCTCGCGGCGGGTATCACCCCAGCTCTTGCCGTTGATCTGGCATATCCAGTCGAGCAGGCCCGCGCTGGTAGTGCACTCCCGCAGGTCGACCTCGTAGCGGTAGCCGCCCGCTTCGGTCCACAGCAGGCAAGCCCGCCTGTCGAGATGCCACGGTCCCCAGTCACGTTCGTTGCTCCAGTGTCGCTGAGGCATGTACCCTCACTCTCCCTCGCTGATGGGTTGACCTTCATTCGCGCCGAGGGGGTGCGAGGTAGGGGCCTCAAGATCACTTCTGCGGTAGACGCATAGCGGCCCGGAACCACCCTCCAACGCGTCTGCGTCTATGCGTCTCCCCCTAAAGGGGGGGAGACGCATAGACGCATAGGCGCACCCCGCGTCTGTAGACGCACCTAGACGCACCTCAGACGCATAGACGCATTCAGTCCTCATCGAACGCCCTCGCGAGCTTATGAATCTTGGCCCGGCCGCTGATCTCCGCCGTCACGTATCCCTCGTTGACGAGCATTTCGAGCGCTGCCCGCTTCGTACCGGAATCGCCAGTGACGAGGCCCTCGACCGCCCGGCCGCTGAGGCCCTCCGGGTTTGCGGCGAGCGTTTTGCAAATACGGCTCATGATCACGGTGGGCCGGAACGCCCCTGCCTCGCGCTCGGCGGCGGCGGCCAGGCTGACCTCCGCGAATTCAGGCCCGTGTGACTGGATCACGAGGTCGGCGTACCAGAACAGGCCTTCGCCGACGGGCACGGCGGTGCGCCGCAGCTGGCCCGGCCGGTCCTTGCGTATCTTGAGGGACGACCTGCCGCGCCGGCCGATGCCGAACTGCTCGCGGTTCTCCAGCACGTACATGGCCCCGTTGAGCCCGTTGAGCTTGTGGACGCCGCCGATGGCATGGCCGCCCCGCGCCTCCCGGTCCTTGACGACGTGATCGAGCATGACCACGGCCGCTCCGTGCTGGCTGAGCGGCCGGGTCAGGATGCGCGAGAACTTCGCGACATCGCTGTTGTCCTTCAGCTCCAGGTCGTGCAGGCTCATGGCCTCGGTTACCCCGTCGAGTACGACCAGGGTGGGCGCTAGCTCGAAAAGCACCTGGGTCAGGTCGTCGCTGCCGACCCCGAAAACGGGGTTCTCGGGGTGGATGTAGGCGAACCGCTTCCTGATGGCGTCGGGCAGCGCGCCCATCGTGAGCAAACGCCCGGCGATTCCGCCCTCGTCGTCCTCGAAATCCAGGTACACGCAGGCGTTGCCCCGGGCCAGTTCCTGCGCGACCGCGTGCAGCGCCAGCCACGACTTGCCCGCTTCGGCCTCGGCGGCGACCAGATGGCACCGGCCGGGATAGAACAGGCCTTCGCCGTCGTCGCGGTAGCCGACGGTGGGCTGGGGCCTTTCCCACGAGCCGTCAAGGATGGCCTCCAGGTCGACCGGTTTCCACGTCCGGGGGTACTGATCGCCGGAATCCCCCCGGAGATTCACCACGCTCACCGCTCGGTCCAGTTGATCTCTTCGACCTGCTCGGAGCGCTCGGCCTCGACTTCGCGAACCAGGGCCAGGATTTGCGCGAAACGCCCGACGATGATCTCGTCAGCCATCTCGGGTTTCATGAGCTTGCGCTGGACCTGATCGCGCTCGCTGGCCTGGTAGCCCTCCAGCCACCCTGCCCGCCGCTCCGCTGCCCTGATCTCGGCGAGGGTGCGGTTGTCGCCTACGGGCAGATGGATGATCTTTCCGGTAGGCTTGGGTTCGCGTGAAGCATTGTCGGCGCGAGGTGTTACAGTGAATTCGTCGTCGGCTGCTGATGACATGAGACCTCCCTCGGGTCTCAAGCTCCGGGCTTGTCAGGGCACAGGAGCGAACGGATGGTGTGTGGCCCCGGTGTTGGGAGAAGGCACCGGGGCCGAGCCATTTTGGGCCAATGCTACGCCTGCTCGTCGATCCGCCACTCGTAGTCCAGCCGCCACAGGTACGCAGGCAGGACGTGGATGCAGACCTCGACGACCAGGTTCTCGGCGGCATAGGCGACGTGGTAAATCTCGGTGACGAACGCGTCGTCGTCCAGCCGGAGGAAGCTGGCCTCCTCGGGCTCGGCCCGCCTGGTGGTGATGCTCTCGGCGACCCGGGTCTGCTCGTAGCCGAGTTCGGCGAACCGGCTGACGATCCCGCCCGGCCCTGAGTCCTGCTCGGCCAGCGCGGTGCCGTCAGCGATGGCGGCCGGTATCCACGAGGTCGCGAACTGGACCGGGGTGCCGCTGGCGTACATCCGCCGCTGCCGCATCACGGCCTCGGCGTCGATCCCGAAGGTGTCGGCGACCCGCCGGGGCGGGCGGCGCTTCGCCACCTCGACGTCGGAGCGGGGCTCGTAGCCGAGCCGCCTGATCTCCGAGTCGAAGGCGCCACGGCCGCCCGCGGCCTCGCGCTCGGCCTTGCGGTAGCGGATCATGGCGGATCGCCTGATCTCCGGTATCTCCCGGACAACGGTCCCGATGCCCCGCTGGACGTGGATCATGCCCTCCGCCCGCAGCAGCTTCAGCGCCCGCATGGCGGTCAGCCGGTTCACCCCGAACTCGGCCGCGACCGCCTCCTCGGGCGGCATGGCCGTGC
>Ga0335078_10003936_pt1 | contig 22081 bp, 13 predicted proteins | sample Lox_Sample_32_FD_206711 | JGI IMG/M metagenome (GOLD analysis project Ga0335078, IMG submission 206711) | Soil microbial communities from Loxahatchee National Wildlife Refuge, Florida, United States - Lox_Sample_3.2 | ecosystem: Environmental > Terrestrial > Soil > Wetlands | place: USA...
TCCCCGCGCAACATAACACTCTGCATCTGTCAGTTCTCCGGGCACTGTCAGCAGTCCCTTGCCATCAGCCGCCGATTGTCCGACCAGGAACTCTAGATTGCCAGCTTTCGCCATGGTTTTCGCCTTATCAAGGTCAGCGACGAGCGCTCTGACCTTCGCAATTGGCATACCATTGAGGTTGTTTGCATCACCAAATTGCAATCCAGAAAGAATCAGCGTAATCAGTACAATCGGAGTGGGCCTGAAATCATTCAGTGGGTACACGCGCACACCATATCAGGAACTCGACTTACGATGCCGCTCCGGCTGCCGCATTCTACCGCTCACCTCTGGAGTCGCGCCAAATCCGTTTAGTACAATCGCATTGGGTAAGGCAATCCGGCATTGCTCAAGGGATTGACAAGGAGGCTCTTTTTGGCAACCACTCCATCATCATCCAGTACCGCCCGTCTTCAGACCAATTTCGCCCATCATAAAGTCAAAACTAAGAAGCCTGGACAGCGCGCCTGCAATGAAAAAGACCAGAAGGGCAAGTTCTGCGGAGGCCATCTGAAACGCTGGTTCTATTCAGTGGATCTTCTCGAACAAAAGTGTGGTGATTTAGAACGAGCCTGGGGCCGCGATACCGAAGTCTATCGCTGTGAGCACTGCAAAACATTGTACCTGCCCAATCCTGAGGCTGAGCACGTGGTTAATGTTGCCGGCTCAGGTCAGATTTCAGTTTTTGGACTTACGATTCCGGGCAAGTCTTAGCGTGAGATGAACACCTCCGAACTCATTTACGACTGGAACCGCTTGCATCCCGCCTCGCTGCGACCCATGGGCCATGTGCTGCTCAACGACGAAACCTTACGCGATGGTCTGCAATCGCCTTCGGTTCGTGATCCTTCCATAGAGGAAAAAACCGAGATTCTCCACCTGATGGAATCTCTAGGCATTCATTCGCTCAACCTTGGCCTCCCCGGCGCTGGCCCGCGCGCCGTTAAGCACGTCGAGAAGCTTGCGCGCGAAATCGTCAATCACAGAATGAAGATCCGCGCCAACTGCGCGGCGCGCACTCACCCGAATGACATTCGTCCAATTGCTGAAATCATGCAGCATACGGGCCTGAAGATCGAAGCCGCGACATTTCTCGGTTCGAGCCCGATTCGTCGATATACCGAAGGCTGGACGGACGATTTTCTGCTCAAAACCACGGAAAGCGCAGTGAAATATGCGGTCTCCGTGGGCCTAGATGTGATGTACGTAACAGAGGACACGACTCGTTGCGATCCAGAGACGATAAGGCGCCTCTATTCAGCTGCCATCAACTCCGGTGCACGCGCAATTGTAATCTGCGACACCGCCGGTCATGCCACCCCGATGGGAACCTTCGCTTTGGTGCGGTTCATCTTGGATGAGATTGTCAAACCGTCGGGAGAGAAAATTCGGGTGGACTGGCATGGCCATTGTGATCGCGGGCTGGCTATCGCGAATTCCATGGCGGCTCTCGTTGCCGGGGCTGAGTGCGTTCATGCCAGCGCTCTTGGGATTGGTGAGCGTGTCGGCAACACGCAGATGGACCAGATGCTCGTGAATCTCAAGCTTATGGGTATTCCGCCCTGGGCCGATCAGGACCTGACCAAGCTTAAGGACTATTGTCACGCGGTATCGCGCGCCACGGGCATTCCTATTCCCGCCAACTACCCGGTTGTGGGTGAAGACGCATTTCGCACTGCAACTGGAGTTCATGCGGCCGCCGTGATCAAAGCATACAAGAAGAACGATATTGAACTGGCGAACACGGTTTATTCCGGCGTGCCATCGCATGTCTTCGGCATGGAGCAGATTATTGATATCGGCCCAATGAGCGGGAAGTCCAACATCCTTTATTGGCTGGAGCGGCGCGGGTTGACCACTATGGATAGCGTGGTGGAACGAATCTACGATCGCGCCAAATCGTCTGATCATACGCTCAGTGAGGCTGAAATCCTCGAATGCGTTGCAGCACCAAACGGAGACTAGCTCGAAACCCCTGGCCCGGGAAAGTTCTGCCGTCAATTACCAACCCACTGCTCACGAGGGCCATCTAAGCTCGACATTAGGTGCGGTGGACCGTCCCCGGGCTCGCCTCGGTGGTGCCCGAAGCTATTGAAGCTGTCCGGGGACGGCATTGCTGCATTCAGTCCTTGATGAAGAGATCAGGCGGCAATATCTGCCGGAATCGCAGTTCCAATGCTTGATGAGGCTCGTCTAGCGCCGAGAGAGTAGGTCGGCCTATCTTTCGCACCCCAGCTGTATTTGTATGCTTCGCGTCCCCGAAGAAAATCAACTCTCCGCTTGCCGAGTCGTAATGCATCTTCAATGACCATCCCGAGGATGTTCGTGCCGAGACTCAGAAATTTCAAAAACGGGTCAAAGGCCTGCAGATAGCAGTAGACCGTGTCGTCTTCGAAAAATGCGTAAAGAAATGCAACCAGTTTTCTTTTGTGCCGCAAACCGTACAACCGCAGGACGCCTGCCGCGAGTAATCGCTTCGTCGCGCGGCGATGAAACTCCTGGACTACTGCTTCCGAAAGTACCCCGGCTTGACCAGCGTCCGCCCAGCGCACGTGGTGGAGTTGAAACATCTCATCGATCATCGAAGCAAGGGTGTGAGAGTTCGCAACTTCAATATGTCCTCCGCCGGCGCGCAGCAGACGGGCGCGTGCGTTTCTCCAGTTTCGCCGTTGGCGGCTGGGAACAATGGCACGCAAATCTCTCGCAACATCGTCTGGGAACTGCAAGACCGGGCAAACATCGTGTGTTTGTCTTTCCGCGTCATAGAATTCGTTTGGCGCGTTGAGCAACGGAGAACCCAGTGCGAGGTCAGATAGCCACAGCCGATCCCAGCCAGGAATTCGCGCAACTTGTTCCCAGAGAGCGTAAGAAATAGCTCTTTCAAAACGAGCATCAATCAGGACGTCGAGATAATCGGAGACGCCGCCGCCTATCAGTCCGAGCACCCGTTGATTGCCGTCTGAATAAATCAACAGCGGAGCTAGGCCTACTAATTCGCTATCGCGTCGAACCGCAACGATCACCGGCCGGGCAGGGCGGAATGTCTCAATCCAACTCCACAGCCACTCGGGACGCTGGAAAGTCGTCGCGTTGGGGCACCGCCGCCATAACGTGGACCATTCCGAGACCAGTCTTCCGACAGGCTGCCACGCCCTCATAATCTCGCACTGAAATTCCACACTCATGCTGCCGGTTGCAGTTCCATACGTTGGATGGCGGAAACCGCAGCTTGGGACGCTTGTTGGTACAACTCGAAGTACCGTCGCACCATTGTTTCGGATGAGAAACGCCGCTCCGCCTCAGTCCGGCAGTCGGCCGGGGCTATCTTCTTCAATTCAAGAATTGCGTCAGCCATCTCTTCGACGTTTTCCACCACAAAGCCCGTCGCCCCGTGCCTGACAACTTCCGACAGTGCGCCCGTGCGAAACGCGATCACAGGCGCTCCACACGCAAACGCTTCCATGGCTGCCAGAGAACTGGTTTCGGCGATCTGGCTGGGAACGAGTAGACACTTCGCACCGGCGATGAGATCGCGCTTTCTCATCCCGCCGACGCTTCCCACAAAATGATGCCCATAGCTTGCGAGCCTAGGCTCAATGAACTCATCGAAATAGCGCAAATGAGTGGGATAAGGAAAAACATTTCCGGCGATCCAGCAAGGAACGCCAGCGCTACGCGCGGCATCCATGGCCAGGTGCGGTGCTTTCTCCGGGCACATGCGCCCCATGTATAAGACGTAAGATCCTTTACGAAAGGCACCGGTAGGACGAAACCAATTGAGCGGAACTCCATTTCCAATCACGGAAGTAATGTCAGCGTTTGGCGGGCATTTGCACGCCTGCGATTGCGAGACACAGACAAGGTAGGTTTCCGGTCTGGAAGTTCCAAACGCTTGGTGATCATAAAAGCCCGGCGGCAAATGAAGCGTCACTATCACCGGCACACCTGGTTGCGGCAAGTAATGCATAAAATCAACGCCATGCAGGTGAACGACATCAACTGGGAAAGTATCTATTGCCCTACGAATCGCGTCTCTGTGCCTCTCCCGTGCCCGATGCTTGGCGTCTTCATCGAGAACCTGTGGCACTAGCGCAGTTGGCAATAGCAATCCCTGGCATTTCGATCCCTCGGGCGCGATCACCAGCGATCTGCACCCGTGCTGAACGAGCGCAGCATCGAGAGTACTCAGTACCTGCTCAGCGCCACCCGCTGTCCCGGCTGAGACCGGCGCGAGGGGATAACTGACATTAAGGACGGTCAGCCGCATATATTTTCCAATGCAGACTTCGTTTCAAAGTGCGAGAGAGCGTCCGCGGCCAGTTCCCGCCAGTGGGCTCCGTTCATTGGCCACCCCATGCACTCATACCAGAGCTTGCCTACGTGAGGTGGGTGGGAGAAATCGTAGTTTGGAGCGGAACGAAACCGCTCCTCTCCTGCAGAAAAATACTTCAGCACCTCGCGCTGCGATTCGTAGCGCGCGAGCATTTGTTGCTTCATCTCCAGTTCTTGAGGCGTGAGCCGTGAAACCAACTCCTGCGCGTCATCGCGTGGCAAGAATTCTCCGGTCACACATCGGCCGTCTCGCGCATGGTAGGAACTCATTTCGATCAACTCAGGAACAGGCGAACCATTACGCGATGAGGTTTTTAGCGCAAGATCCGCAACCAAAGCGGCAGCATCGTGATCAGGATGGCCGCCTTCATATGAATGAGTGATTATGAATTTTGGGCGGTGCCTTTGAATCAAGACGGTAAAATCTTCAACCAGTCTTACGATTTCAGAGATCGCCTCCTGATCAACTGCGCCCAACCAATGCACTTGCTTTCTCGAAACTCCTGCCACAGAAAGTGCAGCGATCGCCTCAGAGCGCCGCACCTCCGCGTATTTCTCCCGGGATGTAAGCGCAGCGAGGCTCGGCCAGAAACACCTATCCCTCGGTGCCCCATCAGTCAAGAATACGATTTTGCAATCCGAAGCATGTTGCAGAATAACCGAGGCGCCAATGGTTTCATCATCCTCATGCGCTGCCAGCACGAGCAACGGAATAACTTCGACCAAACCCGATCTCCGCAATTCGATTGCCTGGAATAGAGACACCGTTTTCTTAGCGTTCGACTTCATGGAAGGCAGCCTGGTTCGACAGCAGTCGGACGGCCTCGCGATAACCGTTCAGCGTACCGACATCAACGTAAGTATCTCCGCGTTTGATGCCTTGCGCTTGACCGCCGCGGGCCAGATATTCATTGACCAGCGTTCCCATGTATTCATCCCGCATCTCACGCTCGAACCACAATTCGTAGAGTTGCGCGAAAACCTTTCCACTCAGTTTGAATGCCCCCCAGATCCATTCCGATTTCGAATTCATCTGCTTCACCTGGATTTCCTGTACTCTGCTCGCGTGGTCCGTAATCACCGCATCGAACAACTGCGGTTGAGCCACTGGAAATAGCAGAAAAGAAAGCTGGCCATCAGGGAGAAAATTGAACCCTTCGAGGGGAAACCAGATCGTGTCCGGCAATCCAACCAGGACATTGTCTTCAGGGGCGATCAAAGGCAGCGCAGTAAATAGCGCGTCACACAAACCGTTCGGCTCGTTCTGAACGACGTAGCAGATCGAAGCACCACCGATCGACCCGCCAAAATAGCTGATAATGTCCGTCTTGCCGGCGGAGATTACAAAGCAAACCTGAGTCACCCCGGCAATCAACATGCGCTCCAGCAGGTATTCGCAGACAGCCCGAGGGCACTCGCGGCTCCCGTCCTGTCGCGTACCCACCGGCAGCAACTCTTTCGAAAAAGCCAGCGGTTGAATTCGAGTTCCCATGCCTGCAGCGGGTACAATGCCCCAGGTTCTTTTCACATGCTTATCTCCAATAAATGAATCAGCTCTTGCGCTCGATGCCCCGCCGTGTGCTGAGAAAGGACCCGTTCCCGAGCCGCATTTCCGATGCTTGTAAGCTCCTCTTCGCAAAGCCCGAGTGCTTCTATCGCATCCCTCTCCTTCGAAACCATCAAAATTTCCCGGCCTGGCTCGAAAAATTCAGCTAGTCCGTCCCACTCATCACTCAGAACTGCCGTTCCACAAGCCGCAGCCTCAAACAATCGTCCCGACGGACAATACCCAAGCTCACGCATCGGCTTGCGAGTGATATTCAGTGTCAACTTTGAAGAGCAGTAGAAAGCAGCGTGCCTCGGAGGCGGTACATGGTGCACAAACCAGATGTTCTCTGCCCATGGAAAGTCATCGGGATAGAGCGCACCGCCCAGGACAAAACGCTTCTTCCGGCACCGCTGCGCAGGCTCAAGGAAAAATTCGGTCAATGCTGCTTGCCGGTCGGGTGCATATGTGCCCAGGTAGGAAAAATCGCCCGCGTATTGCTCGCATGGCACGACAGGTTTGTGAACTCGGGGGTCAACGCTGCCATAAAGTGCAGCAACTCGCCGCGCCCCTAGCTGTGACTGCAACCCCTTCAGAGCGCGGCCTCCAGCGTAGCTCAGAACCAGATTGAATGGTTCGAGACCGTATGGTGGGATGTAATCCACCTTCCCGCCGCGACTCACACAATGGAGCGTGACGGGTGAATCAAGGTCGTAAAAAACCTTTGCAGCTGCGGCTGATTCGAGGATCAGATCCGAAGCCGCCAGGGCATCGGGACAATACGAAGTCACGATGGCCACATCGGCACTGTTCGCCGCTGCACGCGCTTTCGCTTCCACATCACTCCAATTGGAGTAGAAGATGAGTTGGTAAGTCCTGGAAGCAACCAGGTCGCGATGTGTGGCATAGTAGGGCACATCACGCTCAAAAAATGTTACAGAATGCCCGTTCTCCCCCAACGCGTGGCACAATCCGCGCCAGATTGTGGCGTGACCATTCCCCCAGGACGAACTGACGGTCAGACCAAAGATGACAAACCTCATATAGGGCTGGTTAGGAGTCGCGAATTGATAACGTGCTTTCGATGCGGGCAGCGGTGGAGGGCGCTGTCCAGAGTTCGTTGCAAAACCAATATTTCCAACTTGGTGGCTTAGCGAGACCGATATTTGGACCAGCGCGCCGAAGACATCTCACCGGTGAACGACGGCATCAGAGTGAGATTCCAAGCTCCCCGCGGGTGAGCCGAGTAAACCGCGGAAGTCACAGGCTCATGTGTTCAGGTGGGGGAAAATTCCGAGCTTTTCTTCTGAGCGTCGCGGCACTATGCCTCGCGATGAACACTTCGGCCCAGGTGCTCACAGACATGGGGCCGCAACCTTTCTACAATGGCCAGAGGGTCAGTTCGGTACGCATTATCGCCAATCCCCATCTCAATCCGGAAAGTTTCGCCTCCCTGGTCCAACAGAAAAGCGGCGAGCCATACTCGAACGCCAAGGTCAATGGCAGCCTGGAAGCTCTGAAAGCTAGCGGAAAGTTCACAGATGTTCAAGCTTACGTCGTTCCTGAGCTCAAGGGCCTCGGTCTGACGTTTGTTCTCGAGCCAGCTTACTACATTGGGGTACTCGAGTTCCCCGAGGCTGCAAAGCACTTCCCCTATAGCCGATTGCTGCAGACGGTAAACTTTCCCGACCAAACTCCGTTCGACAAAACAGAATTGCCATCGGCTGAGAGACGTTTGGAAAAATTCTTTAACCAGGACGGCTACTTTCAGGCGCAAGTGCAGTCGCAGACCGAGTACGATGACGGCAATCAACTGGCGAATCTTACTTTTCCGGTCGATCTAAAAAAGCAAGCTCGCATCGGAAACATCCAGATTGAGGGAGTGTCTCAACAGGAACAACAAGATCTGCTGCATTCCGTTCAGTCGTGGTGGGCACGGCTCTCGGGATCATTCTTGAAACCAGGTAAATCATATACCGCGAACCGGCTTAAGGACGCGACCACCGCAATGCAGCACAAGCTGCAAAAGCAAAAGTATCTTGCCAGCAAGCTCAAAAGAAAACCTCCCGTGTATCATCCCGACACCAACCGGGCTGACGTGTCCTACACCACCGAACTCGGCCCGAGGGTGAATATCGATTTAACGGGTGCCAAGTTGACCTGGGTGCCCTTCATGGAAGGAATAGACGAGAAAAAAGAAATTCCTATCTACAGCGCCGGAGCTATCAATCGCGAGTTAGTCGATGAAGGGCAACATAACCTGTTTGATTATTTTCAGAAAAAAGGCTACTTCAACGTGAAAGTCGCGACGACCTTCAACAAGGAGCCGGATACAGCTACCGTCATTTATACGATTCAGAAGGGGCGCAAACACAAAGTTGAAGAGATCGTCTTTGACGGGAACCAGGCTCTATCTTCAGGCATGCTGGCCGCGAACATCCCCATCAAGCAACACACGTTGATCTCGCACGGAACCTATAGCCCACAGCTGCTTTCAACCAGCGTGAAGAACATCAAAGATCTTTATCACAATGCCGGATTCGAAGACGTGAAGGTAACGCCGCAAGTAGCCAGCCAACCCAAGCAGATCTCGGTCACCTTCCAGATCACCGAGGGTCCACGTACGATCGTGAACGATCTCCACGTAACCGGAAACCGCAGCGTGGCGCTTGACGAGCTCGCGCCTAAAGGCCTAGAGCTCCGTCCGGGTGCACCTTTTTCCCCGGTTCATCTTTCGAACGATCGCAATCGCATAACGGCCAGCTACCTTGATCGAGGGTTCGTCAACGCCGAGATCAAAGCCGAGGTCACGCGCCAGCCTGGCGACCCGCACCGGGTAAACATCACGTACGACATTGATGAGCAGCACCAGGTTCAGGTGAGTCACGTCATCTACCTCGGCCAACAACACACCCGCAAGAGACCTCTCGTGGAAACGACGGATTTGAGCGTGGAGGCGCCGTTGAGTGAGGCCGCGCTGCTGAAGGCCCAGAGCCAACTTTATGACATAGGTATTTTTGACTGGGCAAGCGTCGGCCCACGCAAGCCGATTGAGCAGCAGCGCCAGGAGGAGACTTTAGTTAAGGTGCATGAGGCGAAGCGAAACGACATCACCTACGGCTTTGGATTTGAAGTAGAACACCGCGGGGGAAATATCCCGGCGGGGACTGTGGCCGTACCGGGCCTCCCGAGCGTTTCTCTTGGCAACAAGCAGGTCGCGCCCAGCGAGGCAACATACATCGGTCCTCGCGGATCGATCGCGTGGACCCGGCGCAACATGCGTGGCCTGGGCGAAACTGCTGCCCTTTCTCTGCTTGCGTCACGCCTTGACCAGCGGGTGCTGGCGACCTACAGCGATCCGCACTTTCGCTATACCAATTGGAACTCGCTGACCAGCCTCTCCGTCGAGCGTACAACCGAAAACCCGCTGTTCGCCGCTAGCCTTGGCGATGCCGCGTTCCAGCTTGAGCGCGTGCTGAACTACAAGACGAACTCTCGCCTGCAACTCCGATACGATTTCAACAAGACCGATCTCTCTCATCTGCTCGTACCCGAACTTGTGCTGCCACAGGATCGAAGCGTTCGGCTTTCCACATTCTCAGGAACTTATCTTAAGGACACTCGCGACCATCCGCTCGATGCTCACCACGGGCAGTTCCAAACGTACACGCTATCGATTACACCGACCGCTCTCGGATCAAGTGCGAATTTCGCAAGATTTTACGGTCAATATGCTTTCTACAAACCTGTGCACGGCATGGTTTGGGCGAACAGCCTGCGGCTGGGATTGGCAAAGCCGTTCTTAGGCAGCTTCGTGCCCACGAGCCAGCTTTTCTTCTCCGGCGGCGGTACCACCTTGCGTGGCTTCCCTATCGATGAAGCCGGCCCGCAGCGCATCGTGCCGTTTTGTAATGTCCTTTCAGGAGTATCGGGATGCACCAACATCACCGTTCCAGTCGGGGGACGGCAGCTTTTTATCCTGAATAGCGAGTTGCGTTTTCCTCTCAAAATCATGAAGCCACTCGGCGGAGTGGTGTTCTATGACGGCGGCAACGTGTACAGCGCGATCAACTTCAACAATTTTGTCAACAACTACACAAACACTATCGGCTTCGGCCTTCGCTATGCTACGCCCGTCGGACCAATTCGCATTGACATCGGGCGCAATCTGAGCCCCGTTCCGGGGCTGAATCCGACCCAGTATTTCATTACGTTAGGACAAGCTTTTTGATTTATGAAGTGGACGCGAATTCTCGGGTGGATAGCGGTTGCGATCGGTGCCTTGATGATAATTATCATCGTCGGCGTCGCGGTCACCCTCCGCACATCGTGGTTTCACAATTACGCAATCGCGAAAATCGAGCAGGAGGCGCACATCAGCATCGGGAGCAAAGTAAAAGTACAAAACATCGATTTGCATCTATTGAGCCTCACCGCTGATCTTTACGGAATCACCGTTCGCGGCAGCGGAAATATCGTTGCAAAACCGCTACTCCAGGTTGAAAAGCTAACCGTCGGCTTGAAAATCATTTCTCTCGTCCACAAGGAGTTCAATCTCAGCGAAGTGTTAATCGTTCATCCGGTTGTCAATGTCGTCGTGAATCCCCAGGGCGAGAACAACCTGCCTCGAAGCACGCCATCCGGCAACAGCCCGGTGAATGTTTTTCAATTCGCTATCTGGCACACAGCCGTGTCGCGCGGTGAGATCTGTTACAACAACAAAGAAAGCAAGATCGATGCCAATCTTTACGATCTTCGCGCGAATATTAGTTTCGATCCCAACGCCAAGCGCTACTCCGGCACGCTTTCATACGGCAGCGGCAAGTTCCAATATGACAAGTACTCCCCGTTACCGCATAGCCTGGACGCCAGATTCAGCGCTACTCCTTCAGGCGCGACGCTCCAATCCGCCGTTCTGAAGCTGGCGTCGTCCCGACTCACGCTGCACGCCAATGCCGTGGACTACAGCAATCTTCGCTTGAACGGTTCTTACGACCTGCTGCTGCATGCCCAGGATTTCGCCGCCATGGTTCCCGGAGCGACCGCGCGGGGAGACATTTTTTCCTCCGGAAGCTTTCAGTATCAAAACCTGCGCAACGAGCCGGCGCTGCAGGCGGCTTCTGTGGCGGGCGACATCACCAGCGGCTCGATTCAAGTTAAATCTCCTCAGGCGACAGCCAATCTGCAGAACATCACCGGCGCATTCAAACTTGCGGACGGCAATCTGCATGTAAGTGATTTGAGCTTGGCTCTCTTCGGTGGCCGACTCGTAAGCGATGTGAGCGTTCAACACCTCGCCAGCACTCCGGCTACCAGCATTGACGCCGCACTGCAGCGCATTTCTCTCGCTGATATTCGGCGAGCTATTCGAGTATCAAGCCTGAAACAAACGCGCATAGCCGGAACACTGGATGCCAAAACCCATGCGTCCTGGACAGGAAGCATTCGCAAGTTGGAGGCTCGTGCAGAAATCCGAATGAACGGCGCGGTGCAAAGCAAGAGCTCGAGCCGGCCTATCCCCGTGAACGCCGCAGTGAGAGCGAATTACGACGGAGTTCATGGCACAGTTTCCGTCCAGCAGGGGGATATAAACCTGCCCTCTCTTTCTCTCGTGGCGCATGGCCAGATCAGCAATCGTTCGAATTTACAAGTCCAGGCGAGTTCAAACAATCTTCATGAAGTTTCCGTTCTTGCGACCGACTTGGAAACCATCTCTGCTCCAGGAAAACCTGCGCCGTCACCGGTTGCAGTTTCAGGAACAGCAACAATCAACGCCCTCGTGCAAGGTTCAATGAAACGGCCGGTAATCACGGCACAGATTGGCGCACAAAACCTGGTTGTCGTGGCCAGCCAATGGAGAAGTCTTTCTCTCAAAGTAAAAGCAAGTCCCTCTCAGGTCCTCGTGCAGAACGCCTCGCTCGTGAGCGCGTCACAGGGTAGCGTCAGATTTAGTGGCCAGGTTGGCCTAAGAAACTGGGGTTACTCACGCGCTAACCCGATCGCGGCAACCGTCTCCGCCAGGCAGCTTTCAATCGCGCCCCTGCTGGAGCTGGCAAACCAACACTATCCCGTGAACGGAAACTTATCTGTTGATGTGGCTGTGAGCGGTTCCGAACTTACCCCCAGCGGCCACGGCACGGTACATATCACACAGGGCAGCGTATATGACCAGCCTGTTCAAAACCTCACGGCGCAGCTTCACGGCAATGGTCAGTCAGTCACGACCGCTCTTACGCTCAAAACGCCTGCCGGTTCAGCGAACGCAAATCTGACATTCGCCCCCAAAACCCGGGCGTACGAACTGAGCATGAAAGTGCCCGATCTTGTCCTGCAGAAATTACAACTTGTCCAGGCGCGAAACACTGGCATCCAAGGTACTCTTACCATGAGCGCCAGCGGACATGGCACGCTTGATGACCCTCAACTTACCGCAAAGCTCGAAATCCCACAGCTTAAGATCCAAAAGCAATCACTGAGTAGCATTAGTGCGGATCTGTCAATTGCGCAGCATCGTGCGCAAGCAACCCTCAAAAGCACTGTTCTACAATCCTCCATCCAGGCACACGCAAATGTCGATCTCACGGGAAATTACTACGCTGACGCTGCCATTGATACCGGCAACATTCCCCTTCAGCCCGTGCTCGCCGCTTACGCGCCAGGTTTGCCCCCAGGATTCCAGGGGAACACCGAGCTGCATGCATCGCTGAAAGGTCCGCTGAAGGACAAAGCGGCAATTGTGGCACAGGTGACCGTGCCGACTTTTTCTGCAAGTTATCAATCGCTACAGATCGCAACCATTGAACCCCTGCGCGTAGATTACAGCAACGACGTCCTCACCCTCCAACCGGTGGAATTTCGTGGCACCGATACGAACTTACGGGTGCAAGGACGCATTCCGCTTGCAAATGCCGGCTCCATGAGCGTTAGCGCTAAGGGATCCATTGATCTTCGCCTGATCGAAATCTTCAGCCCTGACGTGAAAAGTTCTGGCGTCATCGTGTTGAACGTAAATTCCACCGGAAATCTGAGGACTCCCAGCCTCAATGGCCAGATGCGCCTGCAAGACGCGTCTTTCTCGCAAACCACTGTCCCACTCGCGCTTCAAAATGGTAACGGCCTTTTCGACATCAACAGCAACAAGATCGTCATCAGCAGCCTCACGGGCGAGGTTGGCGGTGGAACGATTTCGGCCAGCGGGTCGATTGCGTACCGCCCAGCGATTCAGGCGAGTATCACGTTACATGCTGAAAGCGTAGCCTTGTTGTATCCAACAGGAGTTCGTACGGTGCTGGACAGCAACCTGCTCTTTGCGGGCACTGCAAAAGCTTCAACTTTAACCGGACGCGTTCAGCTTGACAGCCTATCCTTTACCCCGGCCTTCGATCTCACTTCCCTGGCAACTCAATTCAATGGTGTATCCGTACCCTCTGCAACCCCGAGCTTCACTGACAACATAAAGCTTGCGCTAGCCGTGCAGTCTTCCCAGAACCTCTCTGCCTACAGTTCTCAGATCAGCTTGCAGGGAAGCGTTAACCTGCAGGTGATCGGCACAGCATCGAACCCTGTCATTGTCGGCCGCACCGATTTGACCTCCGGCGATCTCTTCTTCATGAACAATCGCTATGTGTTGCAGCAGGGGATCATCAGTTTCATTAATCCCAACCAGACTGAACCGGTGTTGAACGTTCAGGTCACGACAACAATCGAACAGTACAGCCTCACGATCAGCTTGAACGGTCCGATTGATAAGCTGAACACCAGCTATACGTCGCAGCCTCCGCTTGCGACCGCTGACATCATCTCGTTGTTATACCGCGGCGAAACTACGGCCCAGGCCGCTGCTGCCGGAACAAGCGCAGACTCGATGATCGCCAGCCAGGTAGCCGGACAGTTTACCAGCGGAATTTCGAAGCTCGCCGGTATCTCCAGCTTGCAGATCGATCCTTTGATTGGTGGCAGCAATACCAATCCGTCGGCGCGCATCGCCTTGCAACAGCGCGTCACGAAGAACCTCTTGTTTACGTTTTCAACCGACGTTGAGCAGCCTCAAAGTGAAATCGTCGAAGGCGACTACCAGATCAACAAGCGCTGGTCCATCGGAGTAATCCGCGACGAAGTTGGAGGCATATCCGTCGATGCCCGCATTCATACCAACCATTGAGATTCCGCAATGAGTGCTGAGAACGATCTTTGGATTTTTCGTGAGGCCCGCGATACTGTTTTCACCGCAGTTGCTGTGCAGGAACTCAGGAATGCCATTGGTAAATTCCTGCGCGGCCGAGACAAAACAGATGGCGTAAATGCGCTCATACGCGCAGGTCAGCTCGAGTCTGCTTTGGCGGATGCAAACTCAACTGCAGTAACGCACTTTTCAGCAGTAACTGATCGAATAGCCGCCGCCCTGTACGGCAATTTCAGCCAACCAAGTTCAACCGTTGATTCAATGGATCGGGTTGAGGTGCCGGGCACGATTTCTGTCTCCACACCCGAAGGCTTCGCCTATTACGCCCTCAGTCCGTTCGACTTCAGCAATTCTGCGTCGAATCTTATCAGCCGCTCAAAATCAGTGCTGGTCATTGGCATCCGCAGCATTGGAACTACCCTCAGCGCGATCACGAGGGCGGCCCTCAAAAAGAGCAACCGCAAATGCGAGCGTATGACAGTACGGCCCACTGGCCATCCTTATGATCGCCTAGCACAATTCACTCCTGAGCAAACGCAGGCCATCGAGAAGTTTACGCACGAGGCGGCCGAGTTTCTCGTCGTAGATGAGGGGCCGGGCAGAAGCGGATCAAGTTTTCTTTCGGTTGCTGAAGCTTTAGTGGCGGTGGGCGTAGACGCGCGCCGCATCTTCTTGCTGGGAAGCGCCGAACCCGATCTGACACAGCTTCGCGCACGTAACGCAGCAAGCCGATGGAAGAAGTTTCAATATCATTCGGCGGAGTTTCGTTACGCCAAGCGGTTTCAGCATTGTACAAATCTCAGCGGTGGCGAATGGCGTCGAATTCTGATCGGTGCACATCCCCACTGGCCTGCGTCTTGGCGCCAAATGGAGCGCCTCAAATTTCTGTCTCATGATCAAAAACTATTCCTCAAATTCGAAGGTCTGGGCCCGCTCCAAAAATCTGCGCGAGATCGCGCCGAGTGTCTGGCGCAAGCGGGCTTCTGTCCGCGAACCGACGACTCTCAGGACGGATTTTTATCCTATCGATTTATCAGTGGCCGGCCGTTCATGAAGGCCGATATTTCAATCACAACTCTCGAGCACATCGCGAAATACTGCGCATTTCGTGCGAGTGCATTTCGAACTTCTCACGACAATGCCGAGCCGCTTTACAACATGCGGCGAGCCAATATCCAAAATGAGTTCGGAATTGCTTGGAACGGGGAGTTTGAGCGCCTGCAGACTCAGACTCCCATTCTGACTGACGGCCGCATGCAACCGCATGAATGGATCCGCTCCACCGATGGATCAATCTTCAAGACGGATGCGATCTCCCACGGGGATGATCACTTTTTTCCTGGCCCGTGTGACATTGCCTGGGACCTGGCCGGTGTGGCGGTGGAATGGAGCTTGACATCCGACACACTTGAACTTCTGCTGGCACGCTTTCGCCAATTGACAGGCGATGATGTCCGGCCACGCTTAACGGAGTTCTTGCTGGCTTATAGCGTCTTCCGCTTGGGCTATTGCAAAATGGCTGCGGAGAGTGAAAACGATCTGCAGGAGCGAGCCCGACTCGAGAAGGCTTATCGCCGCTATCGCGGCTACGCAGGAAAACATCTGGCTCGGCTCTGGCCCGGCGCTAATGTGCATCCATTCCGGCGGGCACCGTCGCAGTCTGTATGCCACTCGCTTGAATGAGCCTGCCTATGGCCGGAGCAACCACCAACAACAACTGTGCCTTCGGTTTCGCGGCAGCATTTGCGAAGGCGATCTCCTGATCGGTCCACTCCTGCGGAGCAGATTGTGCGTGATCGATGTATTCGAGAGCCTCCAAACCGGCAGCGGCCAGAGCGTACAAATTCAAGGACAGCGGAATAGTTTCCTGTAGAAGCTCCGACGTGCCAGTCAGCTTCTGTAAACGGTCCTGGCTGTCGCGCCAGCGCTCGAGCCTGATTCGGATTTGCGTTTCCACTGCTTTTTGACTTTTGTCGACGATGAATGCCTCCACCAGGTTTGCGAATGCGCGTGCTTCCATGCTCTCTGGATGAGCAGCATCCACTAGCCGGTTCAAAGGCATCAAGCTGGTTGCTGGAACCGACGCAAGCTCCTCGCGCGTGTAGTCCTTAACCGGTTCGACCACGTCCGCGAGCGCTTTCAGGTCGGCAATTTGAGCGCCTCCGGCAATGCGCCTCAACATCAACCGATAATAAGATTGATGCTTCAGACCCACCCATTCGAGCCAGTCGCTCGTTGCATCAAGCCGCGTGTACATGGAGTTGACATCCGTCACGTTCTGCGGAGACCACAGCCGCTCCGCGACCGCCGCCATTCTCGGCCAGATACGCGAATCGATGGTCTCCGGTGAAACATACTCCGACCACATGCACGCCTCGCCGCCCAGGATTCGAGCTTTTTCATCGGGCTCCAGCTCAGCCGCTGCGCCACCGAGAGGATCAACTGCATAGTGCCGCGCGGCCGGCCACATCAGATCAAGGTAATAGCCGTATGAGAGCAAACCGCGATATCCTTGCTGTGCCGCCTGCGCAAGCGAAGCCTGCCCCCGCCACGACTGGACAACGATATCTTTCGGCAGGTCGGGCTGCATGATCTCATCCCACCCGATCATGATTTTTCCATGCCTAGTCACGATCTTCTGCACACGCCGGGTGAAATACTTCTGAAGCTGCTCATTGCTTTCCAGGTGGTGTGCTCTCTTAAATTTCTGAATGCGGGGATTGTCGTCCCAGAACTTCCCGTTTACCTCGTCACCGCCGATATGAAAATACCGGTCGGGAAATAGCTTGGCCATTTCGCCAATAAATTTGTTGAGGAACTTGTAAGTTTGCTCCCGGGTTGGATCCATTGCCGGACTGAGCACTCCCCAGGTGCGGGCGATCTCGAAAGGCCCCGGGCCACTGGCAAGCTTGGGATACCCCACCAGCCAGGCGGTGCTGTGCGCGGGCATATCGAACTCGGGAACCACGCGAATGCCGCGGTCCGCTGCGTAGGCGATAATTTCACGCACCTGCTCTTGCGTGTAGTAGAACCCGTCAGAGCCCATTTCTTGCAGCTTGGGAAGCTTCCTGCTTTCGACCCGGAATCCCTGGTCATCCGATAAGTGCCAGTGAAAAACGTTGAGCTTGACCGCGGCCATCCCATCCAGGTTTCGCTTGAGGACCTCCATTGGCTCGAAATGTCGAGCCACATCAATCATTAGCCCGCGCCATTGAAAACGCGGACGATCCTGAATGGATATCGCTGGAATCGTGAACCCCTGCGGCCCCGTCTGCACCAACTGAAGAAGTGTTTGCAGGCCACGCATAGCTCCTAACGTAGTCGACGCGTTCAGCGTCGCGCCCGATGACGTTACCTCAAGTGAGTACGATTCATCCTCCCCCAATTCCGGCACTGACTTGCTGCGTCGCGCACAGTGCACCGTCAACGTTGCAAATCCCGAATTAACGATCTGCGTCGCCAACGCCGGGATTCCGGTTTGCCGCTGCAGGCGATTTAAGAAAATCTCAATGCTTTGGCGAAGGCGGGGATCGGAAGGACCGCCGATCTTTACAGAAAATGCTGAACCTATTACCAACTGTCCCGAGCCCACCTCCATTTCGGCGGGCATCGGCATCAGGGCCGGTGTGAGAGGCGTTTGTGCACGACAGATTCCCAGCAGACTGATGGTTAACCCTAGCACTGAGACCAGTCGCAAAGCTCCTCCATTGCAAATAGGCCGAAGCGGCAGGATAGAGTAAGCGCGCTCTCAATGCCAACTGAGTTTTCATCGCACGTGCTTCGTTCGGCAAGTCTCGTTCGCTAACATGTAGGCATGCCATCGCGAGATCGTGTCACCGTCTCTTCCCGCGCAGCGAAGCGGCTGCGAGATGGTCATGTCTGGGTTTATCGATCGGATATCGTCTCAACGGACGGCGCGGGACCTGGCTCGGTCGTGAGCGTATCAGATGAGCGCGGCAGGTTTTTGGGTACCGCACTGTACAGCAGTGCCTCTCAGATCGCTGTTCGCATGTTTTCGACGCAGCGGGTGAATGATTTTTGCGCACTGCTGCGCGAACGAATTCAGCAGGCAATCGCCTATCGCGAGCACGTCGTCCACAACACGGAAGCTTATCGCGTTATTTTCAGCGAAGGTGATTTCCTTCCCGGGCTGATCGTTGATCGCTACAACGACGTGCTTTCCATGCAGATTCTCACTCAGGCTATGGATGACGAATCAGTTCGTGAAACGATCATCTCCGAACTGACTGAGAGCATGGGTCCTGTTTCGATCGCCGAGCGCGTGGATTCGCGAGTCCGCGAACTGGAACAGCTTGCCCCACGCAGCGCCGGACTGATTAAGGGTGAGCCAGCCTCGACAGTTTTCACCATGAACCGCATCCGCTTTCACTACGATGCCATCGCGGGCCAGAAAACCGGAGCGTTCCTCGATCAGCGCGAAAACTACGTCGCGGCGGCTGAGTATGCTCATGGCGAAGCCCTGGATGTCTTCTGCTACCAGGGAGGCTTCGCTTTGCACATTGCCGAACACTGCTCGCGTGTCACTGGTGTTGACAGTTCCCGCCCGGCGCTGGAAGTTGCTGATCGCAACGCTGCCCTCAATGGACGCGAAATCGAATGGATCGAGGCAAATGCTTTCGATCTGCTTCGGGACTATGCTGACGCTGGCCGGCAATATGACTTCATCGTTCTCGACCCTCCCGCCTTCGCCAAGAGCAAAGCCAGCCTTGATACGGCGCTCAGAGGCTATAAAGAGCTAAACCTCCGTGCGCTAAAGATGCTCCGCCCGGGAGGGATCCTGGTCACCTGCTCCTGCTCTTACCATGTGAGTAGCCCGGATTTCCTGCAGGTTGTCGCTGAAGCTGCTCGCGATATTCACAGAAATCTCCGCCTGTTGGAAAACCGTACGCAGTCGCGCGACCATCCGATTCTTCTGGGTATCCCTGAAACGGCTTACCTGAAATGCGTGATAGCTACTGCGTAAGCGACTGATTAAGCGATACATCTATAGATTGACAATAGTACGCTCATATTTTATGCTTCGTTTACGCTAATTGGTACATCTAATCGGAGTGGGAAGTAACAACCTAGTCCCTAGCCAAATTTGAAGGAGGATTTTGACCATGACAGTTTTGACCCGTTGGGACCCCTTCCGGGAGTTTTCAACCTTGCAGGACCGCATGAATCGGCTGTTCCAGCAATCCTACGGCGATGGCCGCGAGGAAGCGCTGACCACCAGCACCTTTGCTCCTCTTGTCGATGTTTACGAGGATGAGCACAACGTAACTCTTAAGATCGAAGTACCTGGCATCGATGAGAAAGACATCGATGTCCGCGTCGAGAACAACACTCTGACCGTTCACGGCGAGCGCAAATTCGAAAAAGATGAAAAGGAAGAGAACTTCCGCCGCGTGGAGCGGCAGTATGGCAGCTTTACCCGTTCGTTCACGCTACCGAACACGATCGATGCCGAGCAGGTGAAAGCCAACTATGACAAGGGTGTTCTGAAGATCACGCTTGCCAAGAAGGCCGAAGCCAAGCCGAAGCAGATCAAAGTCAACGTGGGCAGCGAAAAGGGCGAGAGAACGCTCGAAGGTAAGCCTACCAAGAGCGCAGCTTAATGAGAGGGCACGCGGGGATGGCCTTCGGCTGTCCTTCGCAGTTTCGGGAGGCGGCAGAACTGACCGCCTCCTATTATTTTGGTTTTTGGCTATTGGCAATTGCCATTTAGCATTATGGTTTACCGCCAATCGCGAGCTGTGAACTTGCAGTGTTGGAGTTTTTATGGCAATTCGTTGGGACAAATTCACGGTAAAAGCGCAGGAGGCCGTCCAGCGGGCGAACCGGCTCGCCGCCGAGCACGGTAATCCTGAGTTGCTGCCGCTGCATTTGCTGGCAGCTCTGCTTGAGGATAAAGAAGGCATCGTTCCCCCGGTGCTGGAAAAGATCGGCATGGGGCCGCAAGCGGTGCTGAACGACGTTTACAAAGAAATCGAAAAGCTGCCCAAGGTCTCAGGGGGAGCGGCTGAGGCTTCCCTTTCGCCCGCGGCAAATCAGCTGCTCGATCAAGCTTTCAAAGAAGCTGCAAATTTCAAGGACGAGTACGTCTCGACCGAGCATTTATTGCTGGCGGCGACTCAGCTCAAGCAGGATGCCGCGCAGAAGATTCTGGCCAGCCACGGCGCGAGCTACGACGCCATTCTGAAGGCCCTGACTACGGTTCGCGGCTCGCAGAAGGTAACAGATCAGAACCCTGAAGCCAAGTACCAAGCTCTCGAGCGCTATGCTCGCGATCTCACCGAGCAGGCCCGCCGCGGCAAGCTCGACCCAGTCATTGGCCGCGATGAAGAAATCCGCCGCGTGGTTCAGGTGCTCTCCCGCCGCACGAAAAATAACCCGGTTCTGATTGGAGAACCCGGCGTTGGCAAGACGGCAATCGTGGAAGGTCTCGCGCAGCGCATTATTTCCGGTGACGTTCCCGAGGTTCTTAAGAACAAGCGCGTCGTAGCCCTCGACCTCGGTGCTATGCTTGCTGGCGCAAAATACCGCGGTGAGTTTGAAGATCGTCTTAAGGCCGTGCTAAAGGAAATCGAAGACTCGCAGGGCCAGATCATTCTCTTCATCGACGAGTTGCATACCCTAGTCGGCGCCGGCGCCGCCGAAGGTGCGATTGACGCTTCCAATATGCTCAAGCCGGCACTGGCCCGCGGGGAGCTGCGCGCAATCGGCGCGACGACTTTAAACGAATACCGCAAGCACATCGAAAAAGATGCCGCGCTCGAGCGCCGCTTCCAGATTGTGTTTGTGGGCGAGCCGAATGTCGAAGACACCATTGCCATCCTGCGCGGCCTGAAAGAGCGCTACGAAGTTCATCATGGCGTGCGCATCAAGGATTCCGCCATAGTGGCTGCAGCTACGCTTTCGCATCGCTACATCTCCGACCGCTTCTTGCCGGATAAGGCGATTGATCTCATCGATGAAGCTGCCGCGTCACTACGCATTCAGATTGATTCTCTGCCCACCGACATCGATCAGCTGGAACGCCGTGCTACGCAGTTTGAAATTGAGAAGCAGGCGCTGAAGAAAGAAAGTGACCCGAATTCGAAGGAACGGCTTGCGGTGATCGATCGTGAGCTCGGTGAAATCCGTGAGAAATCAAACATCCTGAAAGCCAACTGGAAAAAAGAAAAAGACCTGATTGCCCGTTCTCGGCAACTGAAGGAGAAAATCGAACAACTGAAGATTGAGGAGCAAGCCGAGGAGCGCAAAGGCAATCTGCAACGGGTGGCAGAAATCCGTTACGGCCTGCTTCGGCAGGCTGAGGACGAACTCGCCAAGCTCACCGGGCAGATTGAGAAGAGTCCCACGCGCATGTTGAAAGAAGAGGTTGATGAAGAGGACGTGGCGCGAATTGTTTCCAAGTGGACGGGGATACCTGTTTCCAAGATGTTGGAAGGCGAGGTCAAGAAGCTCATCAACATGGAAGATCGGCTGCGCCAGCGCGTTGTCGGCCAGGACGATGCGCTGCAGCGCGTCGCTAATGCGATACGCCGCTCGCGCGCCGGCTTGAGCGATCCTAAGCGGCCTATCGGGTCATTCATTTTTCTCGGCCCAACAGGCGTCGGCAAAACCGAACTGGCGCGCGCTCTCGCCGAGTTTTTATTCGATGACGAGCACTCTATGGTTCGCATCGATATGTCTGAGTACATGGAGAAGCACGCTGTATCACGACTAATCGGCGCGCCTCCGGGGTACGTTGGATACGAAGAGGGTGGACAGCTCACTGAGCAAGTGCGGCGTCGGCCTTATGCGGTCGTGTTGTTCGACGAAATCGAAAAAGCACATCCGGATGTCTTTAACATCCTCCTGCAAATGATGGACGACGGCCGTTTAACCGATGGCCAGGGCCGGACGGTGGATTTCCGCAATACGGTGATCATTATGACCTCGAACATCGGATCGTCGTTCTTGCAGGCTGAGGG
>Ga0335078_10003937_pt1 | contig 22080 bp, 16 predicted proteins | sample Lox_Sample_32_FD_206711 | JGI IMG/M metagenome (GOLD analysis project Ga0335078, IMG submission 206711) | Soil microbial communities from Loxahatchee National Wildlife Refuge, Florida, United States - Lox_Sample_3.2 | ecosystem: Environmental > Terrestrial > Soil > Wetlands | place: USA...
CACGCAAGTTTGGAGATGATTTCATTACTTTCATCGCGGGTCGATGTTAGTTTCGATAGCCAAGGGCGGGAAAGCTGATCGAGGAAGAGAAACGCATGAAGATGTCAATGGACAACGGGTTAATCCTGATGATGGCTGTTGGCCTGGTATCGCCGGTGATGGCGCAGAGTTCAGTGCCCACGCTGGTCAACTACCACGGAGTGCTGAAAAGCGCGCACGGTCGGCCTGAAGTCGGTGTCACCGGGATCACCTTCCTCCTTTATAAAGAGCAGGAAGGCGGCGCTCCGTTGTGGATGGAGACGCAAAATGTAACGCCGGATGCCGATGGGCGTTACGCGGTGACGTTGGGTGCCATGAGTAGCGAAGGCCTTCCGGCGTATTTGTTCGCCAACGGCGAAGCCCGCTGGCTGGCGATCGAAATCGAGGGGCAGGCGGAAGAGCCGCGGGTGCCGCTGGTGGCGGTGCCTTATGCCCTGAAGGCGAAGGACGCCGAGACCATCGGCGGCTTGCCGGTATCCGCATTCGTGCTGGCTGCGCCGGGCGCCGCGCCGGCAACCGCCGGCTCTCCGGCCAAAACGAAGCCGCGAGATGTGTCGCCCGATGCCGCCTGCACCGCGATCACCAGCGATGGTACAGCCACCGCCAGCCATGTCACCAAGTTTACCGGGCCCTGTACGATCGAACCGTCCGCCATCTTCGAATCGGGCGGCAAGGTGGGCATCGGGACGAGCACGCCCGCAGCCACTCTGGACGTTAAAGGCGCGGCCATCCTGCGGAGCACGTTGACGCTCACCGCCAAGAGCGCCGCGAAAGCCGCCGCGGGGGCCAACTCCAATCCATTGGATCTGCTGGCGGCATCCTTCGATAGCAGCACCAGCACGTCCATCAGCCAGCATTTCCGCTGGCAGGCGGAGGCGGCCGGCAACGATACAGCCGATCCCTCGGGCACGCTGAATCTGCTGTATGCGCCCGGCAGCGGGACTCCCGCTGAGACGGGACTGTCCGTCGACAGCCACGGACTGCTCACGTTCAGCGCGGGCCAGACGTTTCCCGCCGCGGGAACCATCACCGGCGTCACACCCGGCGCGGGCCTCACTGGCGGAGGATCCACTGGCACGGTGAGTTTGGCGCTGACGAACGCCTGCGCCAGCGGTCAGGTGTTGCAATGGAACGGCAGCACCTGGGCATGTTCGACCCCTGGCATGGGAACCATCACGGGGGTGACGGCTGGCCTGGGCCTCAGCGGCGGCGGGTCGAGGGGCAACGTCACCCTCGTGAATACAGGCGTGCTGGCGGTGAGCGCGGGCACGGGCATTACATCGAGTGGCGGGAACGCGCCGACGGTCAGCCTGAACACGGGCGTTACCGACGGGCGATATCTGCAACTGGCGGGTGGAACGCTGAGCGGCCCGCTCAACCTCGCGGCGAATGGCCTTACGGTGGCCGGCAACCAGTTGGTGCTGGCGGGCGGCAATGTGGGTGTTGGAACCGCCACGCCGGAAGCGCCGCTGGAAGTTGCAGGCAACATGAAGATCAGCGGCGCGGGAAGTACCTTGACGTTCCCGGATGGGACTACCCAGACTACCGTCGCCGCGCCGGCGGGATCGCCAGGGGTGAACGCGCTGCAGGTGGCGTTGCTGCAGTGGTATCCGGCTTCCCAGGCGTCCGCCGCATTTAGTGTAGGAACCTTTCCGGTCGGTGTTGCCTTTGACGGGGCCGACATTTGGGTGGCGAACGCAGCCAGCACCAACGTGACCAAACTGCAGGCCTCAACGGGCGCTGTGTTGGGCACGTACAGCGTGGGCTTTAGCCCGGGCGAGATCGCTTTTGATGGCGCCAACATCTGGGTAGTAAACACCGCTAGCAACAACGTGACCAAACTGGCAGCCTCGACCGGCGCGGTGCTGGGCACGTTCAACGTGGGAAGCTTTCCCGTCGGCATAGCTTTCGATGGGGCCGATATCTGGGTGGCGAACTACAGCAGCAACAGTGTGACCAAGCTTTTGGCCTCGACCGGGGCCGTGCTGGGCACTTACAGCGTGGGAACCAACCCGTATGGGGTGGCCGCTGATGGGGCGAATATCTGGGTGGCAAACCAGGGCAGCGGGACCGTTACCAAGTTGTTGGCCTCGACGGGCGCGGTCCTGGGCACGTACAACGCAGGCGCCTCCCCGGACTTCGTCGCATTCGACGGGACCAACATCTGGGTGACGAACCCCTATGCCAACGCCGTAACCAAATTGCTGGCCGCCACGGGTGCCGTAGTGGGCACATTTAACGTGGGGACCCAGCCGTTACACCTCGCTTTCGATGGTGCCAATATCTGGGTGGCGAACAACGGCAGCGGCAGTGTGACCAAGCTGCTAGCCACGACGGGCGCGGTCCTGGGCACGTACACCGTCGGAAAAACTCCATACGGGGTGGCCTTCGATGGGGCCAACATCTGGGTGACGAACGAAGGCAGCAACAGCGTAAGCAAATTGTAATCGGGGAACGGGGGAATTATGAAAGCATACTACGTATACTCACTGCTGGCTGCTGGTCTGTTGGCTGGCGGACCGGTTGCGGGCCAGAAATCTCCTGATACCTCGGTAGTGCCGCGCCTGGTCAGATTCAGCGGGATTGCGAACGACGTACAAGGCAATCCTGTGACTGGCGCGGCCGGCTTCAAGTTCGCTCTGTACACCGAAGAAGACGGCGGCTCACCACTGTGGATGGAGACACAGAACGTACATCCTGGCCCGGGCGGCCACTTCACCGTCCTGTTGGGATCGGCCAGTCCCGAGGGTCTGCCGGCGGATCTATTCACCAGCGAACAAGCCCACTGGGTAGGGGTCTCGGTTGACGGGCAGGCAGAGCAACCGCGGGTGCTGTTGGTCAGCGCGCCGTATGCCTTGAAGGCGGGAGACGCGGAGACCCTCGGCGGACTTCCGCCTTCCGCTTTCGTGCTGGTGCCGCCGCCGGTCCCGGCTACGGCCGTTTCCCCAACAAAATCGGAGGCGGCGCACGACGTCTCGCCGGATACCGCCTGCACAGCAATCGCCAGCGACGGCACCGCTACCGCCAACCAAGTCACCAAGTTTACCGGGCCCTGCACGGTCGAGCCGTCCGCCATTTTCGAATTTGGCGGCAAGGTGGGCATCGGGACCACCACGCCGGCGGCCACCTTGGATGTGAAAGGCGCGGCCGTGCTCCGGAGCACATTGAGCATATACCCCAAGGGCGCCGCTACGGCCAAGGCGGGGGCCAACTCCAATCCGCTGGACCTGCTGGCGGCGTCCTTTGACAGCGCCACCAGCACGTCCATCAGCCAGCATTTCCGCTGGCAGGCGGAGGCGGCCGGCAATGATACCGCCAGTCCCTCGGCCACCCTGAATCTGCAGTACGCGCCCGGCAGTGGGGCTCCCGCGGAGACCGGGCTGGCCGTCAACAGCCAGGGACTCGTGACATTCGCCTCCGGTCAAACATTTCCCGGTGTGGGAACCATCACCGGAGTTGCTGCCGGCGCCGGTCTCACCGGCGGGGGAACGTCGGGTACGGTCAGCCTAGGACTGACCGGCGCATGCGCCTCAGGCCAGGTGTTGCAGTGGAACGGCAGCACCTGGATATGTTCTACCGTAAGCGCGGGAACCATTACCGGAGTGACGGCGGGTGTGGGGTTGAGCGGTGGCGGATCGAGCGGCAATGTCACCCTGGCGAATACGGGAGTCCTGGCGGTTGGCGCAGGCACGGGGATAACATCGACTGGCGGGAATGCGCCAACCATCAGCCTGAACACAGGTTTCACGGATGGGCGTTATCTGCAATTGGCCGGGGGCGCCCTTAGTGGTGCGCTGAGTATTCCCGCCAATGGTCTGACCGCGGCCGGCAATCAATTGGTGTTGACAGGCGGCAACGTGGGCATCGGGACCGCCACGCCGGGGGCGCCGCTGGAAGTGGCGGGCAGCGTGAAAATCAGCGGATCAGGGAGCGGTCTGACCTTCCCGGACGGGACTATGCAGACGACAGCCGGCAATCCGGCGGGGGTGCTGGGGGTGAACCCGCTGCAGGTGGCACTGCTGAAGTGGTTCCCGGCATATCAATCGGCTGTGTTCACCGTCGGCCACCATCCAAGCGGGGTCGCCTTTGACGGGGCCAACATCTGGGTGGCGAACTGCGCCAGCAGCACGGTGACAAAGTTGTTGGCCTCGACCGGGGCAGTAATAGGCACCTTTGGCCTAGGAAGCTGTCCGGAGGGAATCAGTTTTGACGGAGCCAATATCTGGGTGACGAACGACGGCAGCACCACCGTGACCAAGCTGTTGGCCTCCACCGGCGCGGTGCTGGGCACTTTTGGCGTAGGAACCAGTCCGTCGGGGACTGCCTTTGATGGAGCCAACATCTGGGTGGCGAACTGGGGCAGCAATACAGTAACCGAACTGCTGGCCTCAACCGGAGCCGTGGTGGGCACGTTCAGCGTGGGAAGCAACCCGTACGGAGTGGCCTTTGACGGCGCCAACATCTGGGTGACAAATTGGGGTAGCGAAACAGTGACCAAGCTGCTCGCCTCGACCGGTGCGGTGGTCGGAACGTTCAGCGTCGGAAACGCGCCGGAGGGGATCGCTTTTGATGGAGCCAATATCTGGGTGACGAACCTGGGCAGCAACAGCGTGACCAAGCTGCAGGCCTCAACCGGAGTTGTGCTCGGCACGTTCGGCGTCGGAGAGGAGCCCTGTGCGGTCGCATTCGACGGGGCCAATGTCTGGGTGACGAACTTTGGCAGCAACAGCGTGACCAAGCTGCAAGCCTCAACCGGAGCTGTGCTCGGCACGTTCGGCGTAGGAGAGTCGCCCGATGCCGTCGCATTCGACGGGGCTAACATCTGGGTAATCAACGAAAACAACGACACCGTGAGCAAGCTATAGCGCGTTAACGGCAATATCTATTAAAAACTACGGCGCCTTCTCACTGTCCCGCCTGGCCAGGTTCGGCGGAACGCCCGCGGACTCGCGGCCATCGCCCCCAACCAAGCTGCGGGATGCGACGCTATGTTCCCTTTTTTTTTCGCGCTCGATTTGACAGAAAACAACGAGGCGCGCGACGACGCTGGTGCTTTGGTCGACGAGCGCGTCGAGATCAGCTTGGCGGAGCAGCTTTTCAACGTCGCGCTGAGCCGCGGCGGGGCGGGCGGCTGCGGGCGGACGCGGGGTGCGGGGCTGGGGATCGGGCGAAGCTGGGGCGCGGCGCGGCTCCGCCGGTCGGTAGTGTGCGCTTCTGCGCGCAGCCGTGGGCGCAACGGCGGCATTCATTTCGTGCCGATAGCTGTTTTTTGTCAAGCTGTTTTTTTGTCACGTGCGGCAGGGGGGCGGGGGCTCAAGGCGTTGCGCGACGTGCATTAGGGCCGTAAGGCCCGTAACGGTGAAGCTTAGGCACTGCGGCGGGGGCTGATGGCCGCTCGCCACTGCACTGCAGGGCTTGCCGCAAAGTGCTACGTTACGGGCAATGGCACGCCCCGACTGTTGGCGTGGGAAATGGGCGCTGGTAACCGGTGCCAGTTCTGGAATCGGCAGGGCGCTGGCCGAGGAGCTTGCGGCCAACGGCGCACACCTCGTACTGACGGCGCGCCGTCGCGGGTGTCTCACGAAACTGCGGCAGTCCCTTCACGCTGCACACGGTATTCGAGCCGCGGTGCTGGTGTCGGACCTTGCCCAACCGGAGGCGCCCGAGCAGATATTTGCCTTCACCCAAGAACGGAGGATTACCGTCGACCTGCTGATCAACAATGCCGGCCTCGGCTCTTACGGAGACTTCGTCATCAGCGACCCTGCGCGCGAACTTGAAATCGTTCAGGTGAACTGCGCGGCCATAATTCATCTCACCCGCCTTTATCTCCCTGGCATGGTGGCGAGACGGTCGGGCGACATTCTGATCGTAGCTTCCACTGGCGCATACCAGGGGGTTCCCTACATGGCTACCTACGCTGCCAGCAAGGCCTTTGATTTGACATTTGCGGAAGCGCTGGCGGAAGAAGTGAAAGTCTATGGAGTGCGGGTCTGTGCGTTGTGTCCCGGTCCGACGGCAACGGAGTTCCAGAAGGTGGCGGGGGTGCCGGAGGGGATGGGGGCGGGCATGAAAGAAGCGGCCGAGCAGGTGGCTCGCGTCGGGTTGCGGGCGCTGGCAGCGGGGGACCACGCGGTCATCTCAGGCTTCGCGAACTGGGTAGGAGTGGAGGTGCAGCGGATGGTTCCGAGGCGCTTTGTCACTTACGCGGCGGAGAGGTTGTTTCGTCCTCCACAGAGAAACGGATTGTGGGGTTGAACCGCCAGCCCGATTTTCGACTGGCCGTGGCAGGTTTCCTTTTCCGGATCGGGCAGGGCTACCACCGCACCACCGCACTTCGTTGAGACGCCGACTGGGACGAAGCAGTCGGCGCAGCGGGCTCCTGGTCAGGTGTCAAGAGGGGCCATAGCCAGTGCCGGAGCAATGAGCACGCGGCTCCGGATCAACCAGAGACAAGGCTGAAGATACAATGAAGTCCGAAAGGGAAATCATGGACTGCCAAATGAAGCAACAGTTGACGGACAGGCTGGCGGACGTTCTGTCTCGACTGCGTGATCGGCTTCTGGTTGAGAAAGCAGCGGTTCAAAACCTGGACCCTAAACGAATGGATGAACTGGAATCCGAAATTGAGCAGATCCTCGCTGAGAAAACCCAAGTGCTGGCGGCCGTACGTCAGCACGTGAAGGATCACGGCTGTTGAATGAAAGTCAGACCGTCCAGGGGATTCCTGAATTGCCCGATACACTTTTCGACACTTTTGTAAAACGCCCCAAGATGGTATTTGACAGCTCCGCCCAGATTGCCTCGGAGATGCCGCCTGGAGCGACGACGCCGCGAGGGCGGGTACACGTCGCGCTGGCGCATCCGCCGTGAGCAGCCGCCGTTGATGCCCGAGGTATCGATCGCGGGCGCCAGCGTGAAGAGCACCGCGCTCGCCAGGCCAGCATCGTGCCACCCTTCCCCCAGAGCGGCGTCTTCTTCCGCATTCCGCACTATTGTCGGCTCTCGCCCCTCGTGATATCTGTTGACGGATACTCCTTGTGTCTGGCAGGGGGGGGCCTCGGCGTGGGCGTTGGGGACTTGCCGGCGTCGTGCTGCCCTGCTGCCGACGGGACTTGCTGGCGGACAGACTCGGGGGCAGCGTCACCACTCTTCAGCCCGCGGAGCGCCTCCATGGCCTCGCAGATGGCCGGCCCCACATCGAACACCGCCCTCGCAGACATGTCGTTCAGCGGCGCCACGGCTGCGTCGTCGCTGGCGCCCGGCGCGCCTACCGGCCATGCGCCCGCGCGCAAGCTGGTGCGCGCCCCGTGCCGGCGCGCGTGTCGCGGCGCGGCTCGGCGGGCCGCAGGTGCCTTGCATTCCCCGACCGGCGGAGGTACTCTCGGTGCATAGCCCTGCCGGCTAGGCGCCCTGCGGAGTGATCGGGCGTGGGGAGCTTGGTCGCAAGTTTCTTTTCACCGCGTTCGACCTTGCGAGGCGCTCAATCGTTCGAGCGGCCCATATGAGGTATCACGCACTGAATTCGGAGATGCCTTGCCCATCCTGCGGGCGCCCGTGCTTGAGATACAAACGAACTCGCCGATCTACTGACGTGTACGCATGCACGGAATGCCGTTGCCAAGTCGTGCACTGGAGAAGGCGGGGGGAGTCGGGATGCGGCACCGCGACGCTTTCGGGATTCACATTGGGAACGTGGCGGCCATGCCTACGCCCGGAAGAGTCGTGACCTCTCACACCCTTTAGGGGGGCCGAAAACAGACAATTTTCACAGTTGCGGCCACATTGGGGGCGGATGCTAAGCCGCTGCGCACTCGCACGGCGGCGCCGCCGACGTAGCGCGGTGCACGCTTCCATAACAACTGCAGCGGTGGTGAACCGTTGATCGGATATTTGCGCTCACCTCGGGCCTGAAAGCCTCGACGGTGTACTGTGGGCCTGCGCCGCGCACGCTCGATGCCCGCCACGTTCCGGCGAGCGGGCTGCGGCGTGGCGAGCGGCTGCAGGCGGGCGGACGCGGGGGTGCGGAAGGCGGCTCGCGGTGGGGGCGGAACGCGAAGGACCGCGTGCATCGAACCCGCCCTTGCCGAGCGCTCGTGCAGGCGTTGCGCGACGAGCGACGCCACGGCCCGCGGGTGTGCTGGCGCGGAGCGCGCAAGCCAGGGCGTCGGGAACGGCATTCCGGCGCTGCTTGCGCAGCCGTCGTGCGTGCCACGTTCGGGCGCGCTGGCAGCGGGCTTCGAGGAAGGACGGAGCGACCGGAGGTACGCAATGAGGGCGCGGATCTCGGAATCCTCAAAGCTGTTGGCAGGCATTTCGGTGCCGGGCACTCCTTGGGTGATGGTATGAAAAATGTCGGCGTCGGTCGACCCGTGCACCCACCGCCCGGAACTCAGATCTGGTCCCCGTCCGCCACCCTGGGCATATAACCCATGGCAAGGCGAGCAGTTGCCACGGAACAGAGAAGCTCCTTCACGAATCTGAGCCCGCTTCGCGGCATTGGATTCGCGGGCTGAACCTTTCGGCGCCTTTGCAAGGGTGACCCGCGGTCCCAAACCAAGAACGATCACCGCTGAAAACGCGGCAGCGAATTCCCGGGATTTCCATTTTGGGTTTCCCAGACCCCGTTCAGTATACACTAACCGCCTCACTTCTGATGCCGGAGTTGATTGCGAGTTCCAGACCGCTATCATGTGGACCGCGCCGGCGAATGGCTGGGCGAGCTTTATCAGGCATGGGGTAAACCGGCGAAGGCTGCCGTGTGGCGCAAGAAATAAGAGCGCAACGGAAGCCGAAGTGAGATAAACCCCCAAACAAAGCACGCGCCAGCGTCTGGCGCAGCTCGCGGAGTTTGGCGCCGCGCGGGGCGTCGGCAGCCCGCGCCGGACGTCATCACGCGCCCTGGCTGAAGTGACGCTGGTGAGCCCGCGGGGTTGCGCGACACCTGATGGCTTGCCGGAACCCGTTAACTGCCAGAACCGTCAGCCACGTTCTCGGCTCGACGCGGACGGCGGCGCCGTGTCCCGATCTGTGGACCCGGCGTCGAAGACCGCTTGGGCGCTCCATTCCGTACAGCGGCCAGCCCAAAGCCAAAATCGCCTCGCAGACATGCTGGTGTTCTTCACGCAATTCGGTGATCGCCTTGGCCAGCACATCCATGCCATGATTCTATAGGTTCCCTCGCGAAAAACCGAGAAGCGCGACCCGCCCGATAGTGCCGTCGCCCAGCCGGTGGTGGTTGCCACGGAGATATTGGCGGCGATTCGCAGAATCAGTTCAGTGCGGTGCGCGCCGATCCCGCCGGCGCTTGGTCTCCTCGCCAACAAACCCGGAAGTGTTCCAAGCGTGCCCACCGCCGGCCAGCGCCTGGCGCAGCTTGTGGAGTTTGGCGCCGCGCAGGGCGTGGCGGCGCATCGCGCGGGCGGAAAAGGAACGCCGGCAGGCCGCGCCAGCACGATCGGCGTGGGGCGCACGTGTCGGTTCGGCCGAGCGGCGCTGCATGTGGATGCCGAAGACGCTCACCGGCCGTGCGCGGGCGACGGTCGCGCAGGCTGGCACGCGTCGCGTGCCGACGCATGAGACTCGGCGGGACGGGCGGGACGGGCGGGCGCAGCGGTCCCCGTTTGAGCCGCTAGGAGCGGTGCTACTTCACCAGCGGCGTCAGCACGATTTCACGAAACTCCACCGGGCCGTGATCGCCCTGCAGCATCAGCGGGCCCGGCTTGCCTTCATTCGCATCGCTGGCGATAGCGGTAAGGCCCTCGATCTCGCCTTTATCGATTACGGTTTTGCCGTTCAGGACGACGGTGACCTGACGGCCCACCAAACGGATGTCGTAGGTTTGCCAACTGCCAGCGGGCTTGCTGGCGTTTTCGGTTGGCAGAATCCGGCTGTACAGCGCGCCGTTGCCATGTGTGTTGGGCGGTTTGCCGTAATCGTCGAGGATTTGCACTTCGTAACGGGCTCGCAGTCCGATGCCGCTATTGGAATGTGGCGCAAGCCGGAACTCCACATGCAGTTTGAAGTTCCAGAAGCTGCGCTCGCTGATCAGATTGCTGGCTCCGCCGGTGCTTTTCAGAATGCCGTCTTCGACCATCCAGCCAAAGGGTTTGTCGGGTGTGAGCGATTTCCACCCCGCGCTGTCTTTGTGATTGAACAGTTCAATGGGCTGTGACTCACGCCATGAGCCGTCGTCCTTGTCGCGGATGACCGGAGCGCGGACACCGGTCCATTCCTGCGCGGGCTCCGGGGATCCTTCTCTGTGCGCCGTGCCGACGAGCTGATCGCCCCTCAGGTGAGCGCTATAGACATTGTGAATTTCGACGCCATCCTCCTTATGGCGAAAACCAAACGTGAGCGCGCCGTTGTTCACAGAGATCTCGTCGATCTTGTTCAGATCGCCAAAGTGATCGCTGATGAATGTGCCTTTTGCATGGGGCGTACCGGCGCCCTCCAGACTGAGCCACCAGGCGTGGCTGGTGTCGCCGCGGATGGTGATGTCCCATCGGCCGTCAAAGGGGCTGCTGGCCGCCAAGCCGGTGGCTGAGAGAAGCAGCATTAGGAACGTTCGCATGACCGTATCGTAGCGTGACGTGGCGCGCAGCGTGTTGCAGCCACGACCGCACGCCCGGCGGGCATTGACGGCTCGCACGTCCAGCGCCGCGCGACAACGCCCGCCACGCCACGATCGACGGGCCGCTGCCACTTGGCCCGCTCCACGAGTGCCGCCTGCGCCCGACGGCATCGTCTTCTTACTCGCCTGGCCCGCCGCGCGGCCCGCGCACCGGGACGTGGCGGACGCCCGGTAATCTTGAGCGGTTCGACGTTGCCGCAGTCCTGATCGCGAGCGCCGCAGCATACAACTCCTCGACTTTCTTCCACCGCTCAGCCTGAATATCCTCCGTCATGGCAAGTCCAAATCAAGGGCGTAGAATTCCTCGGTTCCGATCATGCGCGCCGTAATCAGGGAGTTGTTCGGGGCCACGGCGAACCACCCCCAACCCGCCAATGAGATGTTCTTCAGGTCTTTAGAGCTGTTGACCAGGTCCGCTTTCCGGTCGCTTATGCGCATGCGCCACCAACCAGCCGCATTGCTGAAGAACAGGAACTTGCTGTCCGCGGACCAGCTTGGACACCCACCGGGCTGGTTGAGTATCTGAGTCCGTGGCGGTCCACTCCCATAGCTTTGAAGTTCTGTCTGCTTGCGGGTCCGCATGTCATACCGTAAGAGGCCGTTTCCGGACGCCGCGACACCGGCAATGTAACGGCCGTCGGGCGACCACCTTGGGGAGATCATCCCGCGCGACCCCGGCAGGATCAACACCCGATTCGTTTTGAGGTCCACAACGTGGATCGCTGCATCGACGCCCTGGTCGTCGTTGCTGACTGTAAGCAGATTTGCGACGACAGAGCACGAAGATAAGAAGCTGTGTTTTTACGGCAATCTGATTGCCAATATAGCCTTCACAACACAGTTTGACAGGGCTTATGCAAACCTGTTGGTTCGGCTGGGTCAGGGACTCTCGTATCGGCAGCTATGCTTGTTGGCGATCTTGGCCCGCATGGAGATTTCCGGTGGATCGTCGCTTCGCAAACGCGACGACCGCAATGATGTTGCTACCCTTGGGCCGTCCACAGTCGCGATTCTGTTCGAGCTATATTACTTGTACGGTCAGGGACTGGTGAATAGCGGTAACGTTGCGGTCTTGAGTGCCGCTGAGATCGTGCCGGCGAATTTCCGTATTCAGGGACCTGGCGCGGCATTGTTCAAACTGATGGAACTGAAGTGGATTTGGGCAGAGCCGGGCGACCTAAATCCAGTGATCTCATTGCTGAGTTGAGGAAGCCTTTTTGTTTTCCCGATTTGATTTTGAATTTGGTTATGGGCACGGCCTTTGCCGCCGCGGTCTTCGTCGGGGCCTGGGCCCGCTCCTTCACAATCTCGTGCAGCGTGTTGTCGCGCCACCGCCCCCTATACTCCAGTTCACACTCCAGCCAACTCAGCCCGCTTCATCCCGGCCACAAGATCCCGCGCGGCCTTCGTGTGCGCCTTGATGAGATCCACCCTCACCTGCGGTGAGCTTGATTTGCCGGTGCAGGGCTGAGATGGCTTCGTCGTGCCGGCCTTTCCGCCGCAGCACGGCGGCGAGATATCGGTAGGCAACCGGATTCTGCGAATTCATGCCGATCTGCGACGACAGGCATCGAGGGCGCTGTCGAACTGCTCTAACGCCATATGAGCGCGGCAGAGATCTCCCCAGGCCGTTGCGTGCCGCGGCTCGGCCGCTACGGCCTGTTCGAGAAAGTAGATGGCCGTGGTATATTCTCCGCCTGTTCGCCGGCAGTCGCGAACTGCGCCGGAACCTCTGCCGTGATCGCGGAGGCCACCAGGCTGGCGAGGAATGCGAATCGCCCGAATCAGATCACCGCCAGTTTACCGCCAACAATAGGTTGAGATAATGACATGGCACGTGTAGGCACCGAGAGTCGCCTTTAGGAGAATTGTCGACCTGAGAATATCACAATCAGCAACAGATCAATCTGAATAGAGACCTGTTACTATTCCATTGAACTATCATGGACGCCAGGCAGGTGTTGCCCAGTTCCGTAACGATCGCGGCCAGCGGCGTGCTGCTGTTCATAATCCAGCCCATCATCGCGAAGAGTCTCCTGCCCCGATTTGGTGGTTCCGCCGGCGTATGGGTTACCTGCATCATGTTTTTTCAGATCGTGCTTCTCTTGGGCTACCTTTATTCATTTTGGGTTACGAAGCTTGCCAGTCCCACGGTTCGTATGGTAGTTCATCTCTCCCTGGTCGCGGTGAGCTTGTTGGTACTGCCTGTCCGCCCACGGGTGGCGTGGACCTCCGGCAACCCATCGGTGTCACTTCTTTTCGACCTGGCCTTTTCCGTGGGAATCCCCTTCTTCGTGCTCTCCACGACCAGCCCGTTGGTGCAATGGCGGTATGCGGGATTCCGCGAGATGTATCTTCCTTATTGGCTCTTCGCCTTATCCAACAGCGCGTGCTTGCTAGCGTTGTTGACATACCCCTTGGCCGTCGAACCGATGCTAACGGCTTCCGCCCAGTTGCGATGTTGGTCTATCGGTTATCTGTTTGTCGCGTTACTTGTCACGATGGGTGCCATCTCGAACCGCGTCTGGGCTTTCGACGATGCGCCCGGCGCCCGGCGAACCGGCGGCGCGCCCGACGACGCTTCCGCATTACGAAACTTGCTTTGGATTGCACTGGCGGCCTGCCCTTCCGCGCTATGGCTCGCCGTGTCCAACTATCTGAGCCAGGAGGTGGCCCCGATCCCGCTTCTCTGGGTGCTGCCGCTGACTCTCTACTTACTCAGCTTCGTTCTGTGCTTCGGCTGGGACGGATGGTATCAGCGGCCGCTATTTCGCTGGCTTTTGCCGCTGGCCTGGATCGGGATCGGCTGGCGGATCGGATTGTCGCGTGCGACTGGTGAGTTGCGGATGGACCTCATCGTTCTGCTGGCGGCGCTCTTCATCCTTTGCCTGTTCTGTCATGGAGAGTTGGCCCGCACGAAGCCCGTCCCGCGCCAGCAGCTCCCTTTTTTCTACCTCATGGCCGCAACGGGGGGTGCAGTGGGAGGGATCTTTGTAGCGCTCGTCGCGCCGACGGTGTTTTCCTCCTATCTCGAACTGCCGATCTCACTCGTCGCCACGATGTTTCTGTCCCTGAAACTGATCTATGGAATCGCTTCGCGGGGCCACTTGATTCGCTTGGGGACTCTCGCGACAGCCGCTTTCGTGGCTGCCTTGAGCTTCCGCGGTGAAGCGACCCGCGTGGCGACGGTGAGAAACTTCTACGGCGCTCTGCAAATCCGTGACAGCGGTAAGGGAGACGACGCGATCCGAACACTGTATAACGGCCGGACGGCTCACGGCGTGGAGTTCCTGTCCGCTTCGCGCCGGCACACTCCCACCGCCTACTATGGCCGGCGATCGGGCATCGGACTCCTGCTTGGAGCGTCACAGGAGCCGAATCGCCACGTAGCGATCATCGGACTCGGCGCCGGCACCCTGGCAACCTACGGGCGAAAGGGCGACCTCTTCAGATTTTACGAACTTAACCCTGCGGTCATTCAAGCTGCGTCTGAGAACTTCCACTTCCTGGGGGACTCTTCGGCGACGATCGAGGTGGTCGACGGCGACGGCCGCCTGCGCCTCGAGCAAGAACCGTCGCAGAGTTTCGACCTGATCGTGCTCGATGCCTTCTCGGATGACGCGATTCCTGTTCACCTGCTGACCCGTGAGGCATTCCAGGTCTACTTCACACGGCTTCGCCCCGGGTCCACTTTAGCCGTGCATATCACGAATTCGTATCTCGATTTAGATCCGGTGGTGGAAACGCTTGCCAGGGCGCTTCGAAAAGGCGTGGTGCACATTCGCAGCACAGGCGACCCCAGAGAGCACACCTTCTCGGCCGTCTGGGACATAGTGTCGGGCCGGAGCGCGACCATCGAGACGCTGAGGAAGTACGCGGGCCCCGCCCAACCCAGGCCCGGGCCACTGTGGACCGACGAGTACAGCAATCTGTTTCAGGTTTGGAGGTAGCGTCTTCGCTCCCCACGTCCCAAACTCCACTCGCGATAATTGGGGACTCTACGAAACTCTTCGCACGGTGTGCCGTCTAATGCCCATGCGCTGGATCTATCGAGCGATCATTGTCTTTATGATTCCCGGTGCCGCACTCGCCCAGCGAACTCCCGCCAAGCGTCTCCCGGAGCACAAGCGCATGGTGATTGCCGCGAGCACGATGTTCGATGGCATGGGCCGCGTTCTGCGCGGCAAGCGTATTGTGATCGAAGGCGCGCGGATCGCCGCCATCACCTCAAAAGCGGGACCCGTGGACTACGACCTGCGCGGCTTGACGGTGTTGCCGGGCTGGATCGATTCCCACGTGCACATCACCTGGAGCTTCGGGCCAGACGGCAAAAACGGAGGCCAGGGAGGCACGACCCAGGAGGCCGCCTACGAAGCGGCCTCGAATGCCTGGGTGACGCTGATGGCCGGATTCACCACCGTGCAAAGCGTCGGCTCGCCCGCCGATGTTCCGCTGCGGGACGCCATCGCGGGAGGATGGCTGCCGGGTCCGCGGATCCTCACCGCCATCAATCCGCTGATGGGCCAGGGCGAAAAGACCGGCACGCCGCAGCAGATTCGCGCGTACGTCCGGAAACAGAAGGCGGCCGGCGCGGATCTCATCAAGATCTTCGCGTCCGGAGGCATGCTCCAGGGCACGATGACGCTTTCGCAGGAGCAGTTGAACGCGGCGTGTGATGAGGCGCGGAAGCAGGGTCTGCGCACACTGGTCCACGCTTACCGGGATGCCGTGCGCGCCGCAACGCTCGCCGGGTGCACCGAAGTGGAGCACGGCCTGGGAGCGAGCGATGACGACCTGAAGTTGATGGCCGCCAAGGGCACGTGTTTTGATCCGCAAGCCGGGCTGTTGCTCGAAACCTACATCCGGGACAAGGAGAAGTACGCCGGCACGCCGTTCTTTCCGAAGACGGCCGCGGGCTTTGCCTCGATGAGCGATATCCTGCCGATGAATCACGAGCTGATGCGCCGCGCGGCAAAAACGCCCGGGTTGAAGATTGTTTTCGGCACAGACGCCGTGGCCGGCGCGCACGGCCGGAACGCGGAAGAATTCGTGGACCGGGTGCAGGATTGCGGCATCGACCCCATGGCTGCGATGGTGTCCGCCAATTCCCTGGCGGCCGAGGCGATGGGCCTGGCCGGTCAGATCGGCTCCCTCGCAGCGGGCCGGCAGGCAGATATCATTGCGCTTGACGGGAATCCCCTGACGGATATCACCGCCGTCCGCCGCGTCGTCTTTGTGATGAAGGGCGGCATCGTCTATAAGAACGTCTCGCGCACGGCAATTCCGGCCTATCAGTAACGCATTCCGGGGAACATTCGCGGCGCCTGTCACGTAGGCTAATGGCATGACGAACCTGCTGCGGGATTTTCGTTACGGCGTCCGGATGTTGGTCAACCGGCCGGGATTCGCGGCGGCGGCGGTGTCGGTGCTGGCGTTGGGCATCGGCGCCAATACCGCAATTTTCACCATCGTGAACGCGTTCCTGTTCAAACCTCTGGTGCTCGACAAGCCGGACGAATTGGTGGGCTGTTACAGCCGCGATGTCCATAAGGGGAACTACCGGGCGTTCTCGTATCCCAACTACGCGGACCTGCGCGCCAACAACACGGTCTTCAGCGCGCTGGCGGCGCACAACCCCGCGCTGGTAGGGCTGGGGGAGGGCGATATCACGCGGCGCGCGTTCGGCGACATCGTTTCGTCGAATTACTTTGCCACCCTGGGAATCCCGCTGTACCGCGGCCGGACGTTCACGGAGGCGGAGGAACGGCCGGGAAGCGGCATCGCCACGGCGATTCTGAGTTATTCCTACTGGAAGAAGACCGGCGCAGATCCGGCGGCGCTGGGCAAAACGGTACGCGTGAACGGGCGGCACTTCACGGTCGTGGGGATCACGTCCCAAGGCTTTGCCGGGACCACCGCCATGTTCAGCCCGGAGGTCTACTTACCGCTGGGAATGTACGAAGCGGTGGTCAACGACTTCGAGGGGCATGGCCGCCCGCTGGATGCGCGGAATAACCCGGCGCTCATCGTGGTGGGCCGCCTGCGTCCCGGTCTGTCGCTGAACGCGGCCGACTCGCTGCTGGCCGTCTCGGCCAACCGTCTCGCGCAGGCCTATCCTGGAGAGAACAAAGATCAGACGTTCCTGGTGAGCCGGCTTTCCCGGCTGTCGGTATCGACCAACCCAAGCAACGACAACAGCCTGACCGTGCCAGCGGTCCTGCTGACTTCGATGGCGGGAATCGTGCTGTTGATCGCGTCGCTCAACGTGGCGAACATGATGCTGGCACGGGGGACGGCGCGCCGGAAGGAAATTGCGATCCGGCTGGCGCTGGGCGGCAAGCGCGGTGATATTCTTCGCCAACTCTTCGCGGAAGGCCTGGTGCTGGCGCTGGCGGGTGGAGCCGCGGGACTGGTGCTGTCCTTCTGGGGCGTTTCGGCGCTGATGGCGTCGATGACGCGGCTGGTTCCGATCGACCTGGTGGTGTCGGCGGGTCCGGATGGGCGAGTGCTGGCGGCCACCATGGGATTCTGCATCCTCAGCACGCTGCTGTTCGGCTTCGGTCCCGGATGGCGACTGAGCCGGAGGAGCATTCTGCCTGGGCTGAAGGACGGTGGGGAGGGCGTAGACGCCGGCGGCAGGCCCGCGCGGCTCTTTTCGCGGCGCAACATGCTGGTGGTGAGCCAGATTGCGCTGTCGCTGATGCTGCTGACGGCTGCCGGGTTGTTTCTGAGGAGTTCGCTCGCCGCGGCGCAGGTGAACCCGGGTTTCCGGACGGACAGCGGCATCCTGGCCGAGGTGGATGCCAGCCTGGCGGGATACGGCGAAACGCGCGGCCGGCAGATTTACAGTCAATTGCTGGAGCGCGTGAGAAGCTTGCCGGGGGTGGAGTCGGCGGGTATGGCGGCGACGGTTCCGTTCGGCATGATTTCGTTGGGCAAGACGGTGAGGACCGCCAATGAGAAGCCGGCCGTCGGCTGCCGTTTCAATATCGTGAGCGAGGATTACTTCCGGACCCTGGGGATCGGATTGCTCCGCGGGCGAGTCTTCGGCGCGGGTGACACGGGATCGGCGGCGAGGGTGGCGATCCTCGACCGAACGGCGGCGAACCGGCTGTGGCCGCACGGCGACGCGGTCGGCCAACATATCCACCTGGTTTCGGGGGACGGCCCCGGCGGAGACGTGGAGGCCGAGGTGGTAGGCGTGGTGTCGGACGTACGGGAGGACCTCTTCGGACAGGATCTGCCACCGCACGTCTACGTCCCGTTCAGCCAGCAGTATCAGTCGGACATGAATATCCACATCCGGACCGCGGCCGCCGACCCCGTATCGCAGGCCCGCTTGACCGAAGTGGTGCGGCGTGAGATCCGCGCGGTAGATGACCGTCTGCCCGTGCTGGCCCTGACGACGCTGCGGGGGCACATGGACTCGAGCTTCGATCTGTGGACCGTGCGAACGGGAGCGGAGATGTTTCTGATCTTCGGCTGCGTGGCTCTGCTGCTGGCGATGATCGGTCTCTATGGCGTGCAAGCCTACGCCGTGGCGCTGCGCACGCGTGAGATCGGCATCCGCATGGCGCTGGGGGCCACCGCGCAGGACTCCCTGCGCATGGTGCTGCGCGCGGGTTTAAAGCTGACCGTGGTGGGAACGGTGGCGGGCCTGGTGTTGTCCCTGGGCCTGGGTAAGGTTCTGTCGAGCCTGCTGTATCACGTGAGCGGCGCCGACCCTGTGGTGCTGGCGGCGGGTCCGCTGCTGCTGGCCGCGATTTCGCTGCTGGCGTGCTACGTGCCGGCGCGGCGGGCGTCGCGCATCGATCCCATCCGCGCGCTGCGCCACGAATAGCAGGAGCTTGGTGTCTCTCTCCGGCCAGGCGCGGGCCGCCGCCGATGCTAACATGACGGTAAGGGTCATGTCCTCGCCGCTGATTCCGCCGCCGCTCGAAGCTCTGCGTCACCGGCCGTTCTCGTTCTATCCGGCCATTCTGAACATCGAGCACAATCAGTGGCAATACCGCAGGGCCACCTGGTCAGAGGCGCTGGTGGTCAATTCGCGCACCGGCCAGGAGGTCTGGATCCAGCGCCGCTTTCTGGGCGAGATCTCGCGCACCGAAGACCCGGTAGTCATCGTCGGCCTGCTGAAAGAACTGGAATATAAGGACGGCGCGGTGCTGCCCTATCAGCGGCGCGTCATCGAAATGCCCCTCGCGGTGGGTGCATCGGCGCCTCCACCGGCGCCCAGGCGGGACGGACCGGCGCCCGTGGTCGGGATTCGGCTCGAACCCAAGAGCGATTCCCACGTCTTGCGGTTCGTGGGCGGCGCGTTGGTGCTGGGCGTTGTGACAGCTTATGTCGCCGTGAACTTCTACCGCGACGCTGTCTTGCGTCCGCGTGTACATTACATTGCCGATCACTATCCCGACCTCACCGCTCAGGATGATTACAGCGCTGTGGTTCGTAAGCTGGGACCGCCGGCTCGAGACCATTGGGAAGACATCGGCGGCGTCCGAGTCCGCAGCCTTTGGTATCCGGGCCGCTCCTGTACCGTCATCCTGATGGCCGCTCCCGGCAAAGAAGCGGCCTATATCGGCACACTCAGCGCCGGCGGAGAGCCCGTCAACTGGGTGCGGCACTCCGTCAACGGAGCCTCCGAATCGTTGCTGCGAAGCCTTACTTCCGCTCCTCGCTGACCAGCCACTTGGCGTATTCGCGGACGCTCACCAGCCGCACCGGCATAGCTTCGAGCACAGCCCGCATCTCGATCACGTCGCCGTGCGCATAGCCCAGCGAGAGCGCGGCAAAAGCCTCCGCCAGCGCCGTGCGCGCCGCCGCTTTGCCCGACCGTAGCACCGACTCAAGCACGTGTTCGACGGTGAACGGCGATCCCGCGGCCTCCTCGAAGATGCGCACTACCTCGAGTGGCGACAGCGCCTCCGGACCACCCAGCGGCAGGATGGCGTTGCATGCAGCGGGCGCCTCGAGCGAGCGCACCGCAAACTCGGCGACATTCGGGAACGAGATCCAACTGATCCGGTTTTCGCCCGTGCCATAGATTCGGGCGCGCCGACTGGCTGCGTCGAAACCCACCTGCGGGCTGAACCAGATTTCCATGAAGAACGTGGACCGCAGAATCGTGTACGTCAATCCGCTGGCCGCGAGCGCCCGCTCCACCTCGCGCTTGGCGCGCTGCAGGGCGAAGTCTTCCGCCATCGGCGAAAACGAAACATACACGAAATGTTTTGCTCCGGAGGCCTTGGCGGCTTCGATCAGTTGCAGATGCCCCTGGCGGTCCACGCTCTCGATGCTGTCGCCGGGCTGATGCGACTGCGCAGCGGAAGCCGTAGACAGGACCGCCGTCACGCCCGCGCAGGCGGCCTGCAAGGAAGCTGCGTCTTTCAGGTCGCCGGTGGCCACTTCCACTCCGTCTTTCCGCAGATCCTCAATGCGCGATCCGTCGGCATCCGGCCGCACCAGCGCGCGGACGGGTTTGTGTTCGGCGGCCAGGCGGCGGCAGATCTCGCCACCCACCAGCCCGGTAGCTCCTACGACAAGGTTCATAGCGTCAAGTGATTCTCGCCGGGATGCAAATCCCGCGTCTGCCCGTGCCATTCGAACCGGCCATCCACGTCGGCGGGCAGGGTGACGCCGGCGTCCAGTTTGCCATTGGTGAGATTGAGGGTCACGGCGATTTCACCCTTGGGATGCGGGATCGCGCCGGAAACGTGCGTCAGCTTGCCCAGGAACGGCCGGATGATCACGCGCCGGAAGCCTGGCGCCGCCGAATCAATGCCCAGCACCGTGCGGAAGAGTTCAAAGTTCGGACTGGCGCCCCAGGCGTGGCAATCCGAGCGCGTGGGATCCGCAGTTTCAGCCCAGGTGGTCAGCCCGCGGGCCAGCATCGTGCGCCAGACGTCCAGCATGTCCAAATAGCGGTCGCCCGCGCCCGCCTTGTTCATCGCGGCGTGCAGATAGTAACGGAAGTAGATGGAGCACTGCACGAGATTTTGGTCGCCGGCCACCCGCTCGATCAAGTCATGCGCTTCAGCGCCCTCGCTCACGCCGGCCAGCACGGCCAGCGCGTTGGCCTGCTGCGAGTACTCGCGTTTATCCGGCGTATCGGCAAACATGCGGCGGCCGGCATCCCAATAAAGCTCGCGTATCGCTGTGCGGAGCCGCGCGGCGTGCTGGCGGTCCTGGTCGGCCAGCGCGGGATTCCCCAGCACGCCTTCCATCTCCGCCGCCCACTGATACGCCAGCAGCAATTGCAGGTCGAGCGGCGCCGAGTGGCCGTTCGCGATCGACGGAGGAACGCCGCCTTCCCACTGCCGGGTCCAGTCCACGAAGTTCCACCAGGGCATGCGCCCCAGCGATCCATCGTCCTGCTGGTGAGCGGCGAAAAACGACAGCACGGCGCGCACCCCCGGCAACATCTGGTGCACGAAGGCGGGGTCATCCTGATACATCCAGTAATCGTGCAGCATGCCGATCCACCACAGCGAGAATGGTGGAATGTACTGCTGCAAACGGGACGGCGCGCGGCTATAAGTGGCGCCTTCCGCGGTGCGGGAAGAATTGAGCAGCCCGATGGCATTGCGCATCAGCCGGCCGTCACCGGTCATGTACAGCGAAACCATGGCCTGCACGCGCGTGTCGCCCGCATACTGCAGTTGCTCGTAGTACGGACAATCCATGTAAGTTTCGTTGGCGCACAGGCGCGCGGTACGCCAACCTACGTCCAGGATCTTTTGGAGTTCCGCGGAGCCAGCGTCGAAGCGTGCTTTACGCTGGAAGGGATAGCCGGTATAGAGGCCATGCAGATCGTCGATCACCAGCGGCTGATCCTGCGTTTCGATTCTGAGCTGTAAGTAACGCCAGGTGCGCCACCAGAGTGGCTCAAAATGCCGCTCGCTTCCGCCGTCCGCGATAAAGATATCATGCTCGCCGATAAATCGCTTGCCCGCGACTTCGTTACGGTTGCCCTTGTCGCGCAGGTTCGGCATCCAGAGCGACTCCGCATAACCCAGATCGATGGTGGCGCCCTTGCCGCCGCTCAGGGTCAACTCGGGATAGCCTGTGGTGAGGAACGTTTGATCGTACAGCAGGGTCACCTTGCTGTGCGGCGGGATGGTGTGAGACGCCGGGCCCAGCCGCAGAACGGTGATAGGCTGCGGCTTTAGTTCCATGGGCGGAATCGGGCGCGGCACCAGCATCCAGCGATTCGGTCCATCCTGTGCGTCGCGCGGCGCACCCGCGCTGCCCTCGGCCACCGCCGGCCAGGCCGAATCGTCGAACCCGGTCTCGCGCCAGCCCCACGGATAGCGGCGCGCCACCACGCGCTCACCGGGCCCTGTTACGAAGTAGAAGCGCGTCATTCCGGGATCACGCGGCGTCGGCGAATAAGCGGCATCGCGAAT
>Ga0335078_10003938_pt1 | contig 22080 bp, 20 predicted proteins | sample Lox_Sample_32_FD_206711 | JGI IMG/M metagenome (GOLD analysis project Ga0335078, IMG submission 206711) | Soil microbial communities from Loxahatchee National Wildlife Refuge, Florida, United States - Lox_Sample_3.2 | ecosystem: Environmental > Terrestrial > Soil > Wetlands | place: USA...
GCCAGAAGCTGTAACTTCTTGTCGAGCACCTTCAGACTTTTCTTCGAGACCTCATCCGGATTCACGTTGTCGATCGAAATCTGCAGCCACTCGAGTCCGGCGCGATTCAGCCGCTGAATCCTCTCCGCAACGAGCAGGTATCCGTTCGTGATCAGCCCGGCAATCATTCCGTTCGCGCGAATCCTGCGGATCACGTCATCCAGCTCCGGATGCATCAGCGGCTCGCCGCCCGAGATCGTCACCACCGCAGTCCCCAACGCACCCAGCTTGTCGATGCGTCGATACATTTCTTCAATCGGCACTGGCTTCGAGAAATCGTCAAACTCGTTGCAGTACGTACACGCCAGGTTGCAGCGCCGCATCGGAATGATGTGCGCCAGCAGCGGATGGTCCGTCGACGCAAGCGCCCGTGCCGCCATCTTCGCTCCTCGCACGTTGCGGTAAGCAGCCTTGGCTTTGCGGCGCAGTCTGGTCAATGTGGATGGCATGCAGTTGAGTACTTCTATTACAACACAGGCCAGGCAGCAAGAACTGCCCCCGCCAGCGCTCAGCAACAATTAGCGATTGAATGGTACGGAAATGGACTCGAACGAATCCGCAACCCGTTTAATAGAATCCAGAATACAGTCTCTGAAGAAAACCTTCGAAGCTCGCGGCAAGTGGAATGACGTTTTCGACGCTCAGAGGAATAAAAGGAACAGAAACGATAGGTTGCGATTCCAGCCTGCAATCAAAAGCAAACGCTTCTTCTCCTCCATCAGAGCCAAAAAGAAAGAGCCCGGGCGCGCGCTTGGCTACCTCATATCCGGCATTAAATTCCACGAGCTGTTGTAGAGACCAAACGACTGCATAGGTTTGTCCAATGAACCCCTCTCCACCATTGAACAACATGAGGAATGATGCATAGTCATCGCGCAACTGAATTCCAGAGGTGTTCTGGAACGCAACTATTTCCGCGCCGCTCGCCGGTGCATTTCCTTTGAATTGGGTAAAGAGTGCTCGATCGCTCACGCCTTTAACTCATGACCCGCCTTCCGCAATTCTTCGACCGCCGACCCGGCGTACTCCTCCTGGACAAGCACGTAATCCGTGTCGAACGTGGATATCGCAAAGATCGGAATCTTGTTCGTCGACAGCGGCTCGATAAACGCCAGCAGAACTCCCGTCAGCGAAAACGGAAACGGACCCTCCAGCTTCAGCACGACCCAGTGATGCAGACTCGAAACATCCGCCGGCAGGTTTTCTGCCGGACAAACGACCGACAATTCCTCTGCCGTCCGAGTAATCGAGGTGAACTCACCCTTCATGGCCCACGCGGGCACCGGCGCATCAGGATTCATGCGCAGAATCGCGTATGGCCCCGAAAGCATGCGGAACGTCAGTTTGTGATCGTGTCCCATCAGAACTGTCATCCTCAGCAGAGTGGTCGCTGAGCGATCGCGAAGCGGCCACGAAGTCGCAGGATCCCTACCGCCTTTACTGAGCTTGAAGACAGCTCGCACAGCGCGGCTACCCCGCAACCATCGCAACCGCAGACCTATCTGCCGCCTGCACCACCGCGTCCCCATCCAGCAACAAACACTTCTCTGCATCGACCGCCAGGCAAGTCGCCCCTGCTGCCTGCATCACCTCGATCGTCTTCACCCCAATGACCGGAACGTCAAACCTCATATCCTGATTCGGCTTCGCGATCTTAACCACGGTAAGCGCCCGGCTCAGTGTCGAAGCATCGCCATGCAGCGACCGCATAATCTCCCCAGCACGCAGGATCGTTGCATCCGTCCCCTCCATCGCTTCCACCGCAACGCACGCGGACTCCGCGATCACCACCGTCTGCCCGATATCGTCTTGCGCCAGCCGCATCGCCACACCGCGTCCATACTCGATGTTCTTCAGCTCCTGCTCGTTCGGAGCCCGCTTCGTCAACACGCCGGCCTTTACCAACAAAGGCTCCAGCAGCCATGTCGACTTTTCCAGTGTGATCCCTTCGTCTCCCAGCACCTTGGCCACGGCTCCAAGCAGCGAATCCGTATTTCGCGTCGTGAGCGATAGCAGCAGCTTCGCCAGCCGCCAATCTGGACGGATGCTCGAAAAAATCTGCTTGTGCTTGACTTGCCCGGCCATGACTGCACGCCGCACACCCTCGCGCTGAAACGTCTCAATCAGCTTCGAGAGTTCTCCCAGAGACAGCCAATGAACGGCTGCGCCCTTCGACTCGATTTCCGGAAATGTCTCTTCTTTAATCGCCGCTACCACGACGTCATAACCCTGCGCCCGTGCCGCGTCCAGCACGAGAAAAGGGAACTTGCCGTTCCCCGCGATGATCCCGAGTTTTTCTTTCGAATCCACCATCTGCAGCTTTTCCACGAGAGACGCCGAGTCAGTCTAGCACTTAGAATCTAGGTTAGATCGAAGTTCCGATCTGCTTCGGGTTGATCTGGAACCGCCATCTTCGAGGAGCACCGTTCATGCGTACTGATCCCACTACACTCACCCACTTCGCCACATCCACGCTTCCGCCTCAAACGGAGGAGCGTGACCGCAGCAAGATTCCCGACGACCAGAAGTGGGACCTCTCGCCGATATACGCATCCGACAACGCCTGGCGTGTCGCGAAAGAGAAGCTCTCCGCGGAAATTCCAAGGCTCCGCCAATTTCAGGGGAAGCTCGCGACATCGGCCTCGAGCCTCGTCGATGCCCTTGATCTTCAAAGTGATCTCGACAAGGAACTCACGCGCCTTTTCGTTTATGCCAGCATGCACTCCGACGAAGACACCCGCGTCAGCCACTACCAAGGCATGGAGCAGGAAATGATCCAGCTTGGATCAGTTCTCGGCACAGAGTGTGCTTATATCGAACCCGAAATTCTCCAGATGGACGATGCAACAATTCAGCGCTTCCTTTCGCAGGATCCGCGCCTTCAGATCTACCGCCAATATTTAGACGACATCACCCGCCGCCGCGCCCACACGCTTAGCAAAGAAGAAGAAAAAATCCTGGCGGCCTCCTCCGTGATGGCGAGCGGCCCATCGAGCGTCTTCGGCGTTTTCTCCGACGCAGACTTCCCCTATCCCACGATCACGCTCAGCGACGGCAAGGCCGCGAAACTCGACAAGGCAGCGCTCTCGCTCCACCGCGCCTCTCCTGTGCGCGAGGATCGCCAGAAAGTCATGGAAGCGTTCTTCACTTCGCTCGGAAAATACCGCGCCACCTTTGGCTCGATGATGAATTCCAACGTGCAGACCTCGGTCTTCTACGCACGCGCCCGCAATTACGAGACTTCCCTTGAATCCTCTCTCGACGGGCCTAATATTCCCGTCCCGGTCTATCACAAGCTGATCGAAGGCGTCGGCCGTAATCTCTCTACCTTTCATCGATATCTGAAGCTGCGCAAGAGAATGATGGCCGTTCCCGACCTGCACTACTACGATCTCTACGCTCCGCTCGTCCCTTCCGTCGACGCCAAATATCCCGTCGATGTCGCCAAGGCAAACATTCTCGCCGCGCTGGCGCCTCTGGGCCGTGAATACGCCGACGTCACGCATCAATCTTTCACCCAGCGCTGGATCGACATGTATCCCAGCGAAGGCAAGCGCGCCGGCGCCTATTCCAACGGCGGGGCTTACGACGTTCATCCCTACATGCTGCTGAACTACAACGGCAAGTATGACGACATGAGCACGCTCGCCCACGAACTCGGCCACACCATGCACAGCTACTTCTCCAACAAGACGCAGCCTTATGCGCTCTGCAACTACACCATCTTCGTGGCCGAAGTCGCCTCGACGTTCAACGAAGCTCTGCTTATGGACTTCATGCTCAAACAGATCAAGGACGACACAACCCGGCTCTCTCTGTTAGGCAATCATCTCGAAAGTTTTAAAGGCACCGTCTTCCGCCAGACGCAGTTCGCCGAGTTCGAACTCCGCATGCACGAGATGGTCGAGAAGGGCCAACCTCTGACCGGCGACGCTCTCTCCAAGCTCTACGACGACATCGTCAAGAAGTACTACGGGCACGAACAGGGAATCTGCATAGTCGACGAGTACATCGCCAACGAGTGGGCGATGATCCCGCACTTCTACAACTCGTACTACGTCTTCCAGTACGCCACGTCGTTCACGGCATCCTCGGCGCTCTCTGAAAAGGTGTTGGCCCGCGAGCCGGGAGTCACCGATCGGTATCTGAAATTCCTCTCCGCGGGAAGGTCGAAGTATCCCATCGATCTTCTGAAGGACGCCGGCGTCGATATGACCAGCGACGAGCCGCTCGAACTCACGGTTAAGAAGATGAATCGCGTGATGGACGAGATGGAGAAGCTGCTCGACAGACGCGGAGAGGTCTAGGTCTCGCCTCCTATTCCCCTCCGCCCGCACAGCATCAATTCGCCAGCTTGAAAACATAAAGCCGACCGATCGGTGCTGCATCCTGGTTCGCTGAACCGACATAGACCGAACCGTTCACCACCACAGGCGACGACGATACGATTTGCTCGTTCAGCGTTAACAGCTGCGTAATGGGCGAACACAGCGAACTGCCGCATCCATTCGCGTTGAAAACCATCACCATGCCGTTGTTCTCGCTCACGTACACCAGTCCGTTCGCAATGGCCGGCGCAGAGACGATTGCAGCCTGCTCCCCCGTTGCAATGCCAGTCCATAGCGGAGAGCACGTCGAACTTCCGCACCCGGATGCATTGAACGCGTAAAAAAGGCCGTCCCCGTCTCCGACATAAACCACTCCATTTGCTACCGATGGAGACGACGACACGAACGGACCCGTAGTCCCCGTCCACAAAGGCTGGCAGGTAGACTTGCCGCAACCCGAAGCGTTGAACGCAAATAGGTTCTTGTCGAACGATCCGATGTAAACCACTCCGTTCGACACCGCGGGCCCCGACTCAATGATCGAACTACCAGCCTGAGCCGTCCAAAGCGGAGAGCATGTGGTCTTGCCGCATCCGTTTGCGTTGAATGCGTACAGTTTCCCGTCCTGAGAGCCGACATAGACAGTGCCGTTGGCGAATGCAGGCGACGACGTGATCTGGCCGCCGGTCGTCGCAGTCCACAAAGAACTGCAGCTCGACTTGCCGCACCCGTTCGCGTTGAATGCATAGAACTTCTTGTCGAATCCCCCAACGTAGACCACGCCATTTACAACCAGAGGAGAGCTCTCCAGGATTGAGCCACCCAGAGCTCCCGTCCACAGTGGCGAGCACGAGGACTTCCCGCATCCCTTGGCATTGAATGCATAGAGCTTGTGATCGGCCGAACCGACATAAACAACGTTATTTGCGACCGCGGGCGAGTTCGTGATGTCGTTGCCGGTGGCGCCGCTCCACAGCGGCTGGCAGATCGTGGCGGGAGCGCATCCATTCGCATTGAAGGCGTACAGCTTGCCGTCGAACGAACCGATATAGGCGACTCCATTCACGACCGCTGCCGAGGAGAAGTCGACCAGGTCCCCCATGCTGCCCTGCCATGACAGCTGAAGGCGGGCAGCATTGCTTGTCCCAATCGTGGTTTCGGTGGAATTGAAGCCGGTACGCGCCGCGACATTCTTGAACGACGGCCAAGACGTTTGCACAGCAAACGTGGCAGACTCCACCAGTCCGCTGACTTCTCCGATGACCTTTACAGTGTGAGTCCCGGCCTTGGCGTCTTGCGGGATGGTGAACGAGAAAGCAAAGGCGCCGTCGTCCGCGGCGGTCGCCGATGTAACTTTAGCGTTGTCGAAGTAAAGATGAGCGGTCTCGGACGAACCGAGGCCCGTTCCCACTGCCGCCACTAAACTGCCTGCCGCTGCACTGCCCGGCGAAACGGAAACGGTTCCCGCGAGAGCACAAGCCGTCACGAAGCTGAGGATAACTATGAGCCCAATACCCGAGCGAAGATTGGAAATCACTGTTTTCTCCATAGGCGCTGTGTCAACTGAACCTTCTTATAGCGATGTCACGCGGGGGGATTGTCGCGCAGGTGTCAAAGTTTTGTGACCGATTCAAATCCCATTGGTCCTCGCACCGAGGGACTGACACATTCCGATGCATCACGAATCGACAGACTGCTTGCTTGACTAACGCCGGAAATGGCCCGAGAGCTTGTCATTCCGAAGACGGCGCAGCCGTCCGAGGAATCTGCTGCTTGGCAAACACCACGTCCCCAACTTGATTCTTAGTTTTCCAAAGCCTTCCACAAGGAAGTCTCGTCCTCCACAGGTTCTTCACAATCGGACATCGTTTTTGTATTGCCCGCCGCAACAAACTGACGGAAAGTGGGTTCAGCGAAACGTGAGCGTTCCTGAGCTTGCCGGATGGTTGCGGCAGAGCCGGTGGCAGCGGTGAAACGCGAAAGCGGTTTGCCGAAGGGGAAAAACATCCAGACCCGCGCTTGAGCGCGACTGGTTGCCGGGCGTTGCGGCCTCCTCCCCTGTCCCGCTCTTCGGAGCTGGAATGGACGCTGGCTACCTCGTTGCGAGTTCGTGATCGCGAGATGACGAATCAGCAACGGCTTCGGCAAATGCGGCACCCGTTTTCGGGCGCTGTCGGGTCGAAGCAATCATTGTCAGGCAGAACAGGAACTCACGCATAATGCGGTCCGAGGGTGGCTGGCCCAAGGACCGCATTCGATTTTTGAGCCTGATCCCTATACTGAGACCTCAGATTCCTGCCGTTGATATTCGTCTTTTATTCGCCTACAATTAGATCTCTCATCAAGCCATTTTTCATGCCAAAGATTTTTGATTCCGACGGAGTTTTCCAAAGTTTGCGCATCGCATTCACAACCCGGTTGCAGGTATGTTCCTCAGCACGCAATTTGAAATTTTGCTTGGGAAAAGTAAGTGGCCACTTCTGAGTACACAATCAGTGCACTTCCGGCGAACGTAGAAGCCGAACGCTCGATCCTGGGCGCCATCCTCCTCGACAACTTTGCCTACAACCAGGCCGCCGAACATCTGCGCACCGAGGATTTCTCCCTCGATTCGCACCGCCGCATCTACGCCCGCATGGTCGATCTCGCGGAGTCCTCCCGCCCGATCGACATGATTACGCTCATCGAGGAGCTCGACCGGAACAAGGACCTCCAGCCGATCGGCGATGTCGCCTACGTATCGAGCCTGGTGCAGGGCGTACCCGATCGCCCCAGCATCGAGCACTACGTCAAGATCGTGCGCGATAAGGCGTTGTTGCGTGGTGTCATTTCCGCCGCGACCACTGCCATTGCGCGCGCCAGTGATCAATCTGACGCCGCCGAAGACGTCCTCAGTGATACTGAAGCTGCGATCTTTCAACTGTCGGAGAAGCGCATCGGCCGTGGCTTCATGGGCATCCAGGAAATCGTCCGCGAGACCTTCGGGTCGGTAGATGCTCTACTTCAGCGCGGACAGCGCATCACCGGTATGGCCACGCACTACACCGATCTCGACGAGATGACCTCCGGCCTGCAGCGGTCGGACCTTGTGATCATCGCGGCCCGTCCTTCCATGGGCAAGACCGCCTTTGTCATGAACATCGCTGAAAACGCCGCCATCGAAGATCAATCCGTGGTCGCTGTCTTCTCGCTGGAAATGTCCCGCGAATCGCTCCTGATGCGCTTGCTCTGCTCCCAGGCCCGCGTTGACGCCCACAAGATGCGCACCGGTTCGCTCTGGCAAGACGACACCAAACGCGTGGTCAAAGCCATGGAGCAGCTCGCGCACGCTCCCATCTTCATTGATGACACACCCGGCATCTCTCTCAGCGAGATGCGCGCCAAAGCGCGCCGCCTGAAACAAGCCCAGGGACGTCTCGACCTCATCGTTGTCGACTATTTGCAGCTGATGTCCGGAGGCAGCAAGCGTTTCGAGAACCGAACGCAAGAAGTCTCCGCCATCTCCCGTGGACTGAAGGCGCTCGCAAAAGAACTCAGCGTGCCGGTCATCGCGCTGTCCCAGTTAAGTCGCGCTCCCGAAAGCCGCGGCGGCGATCATCGCCCGCAACTCGCCGATCTTCGCGAATCCGGTTCGATCGAGCAGGACGCCGACCTCGTGATGTTCATCTTCCGCGAAGAGGTCTACAAGCAGGACGACCCCGAACTCCAGGGCCGCGCCGAAATCATTATTGCCAAACAACGCAACGGTCCCATCGGTCGCGTAAAAATGGCTTTCCTGAAACATTGCACCCGCTTTGAGTCACTGGCCGAAGGCGGAGTCGCTCCGGACGAATAGTCCCGCCGGATACAGGGTTCTCTGTAGGAAGCACGGGATAAGTACTGTAGTCGCTTCATCTTGCAAGAATTTGCAAGGCGTAGCCCCGACCTGTGGAAAAGCTTGTGGAATAGAAAACCGCCTTTTCGAGATCCCTCAGCCTAGACCGAGTGGTCGGTTCCACGAATCGCCGCGAACAGGCCTTAAATACATGAATAGTAATCAGTTACTAAGTTCACGAGACGTTAACATTTCGCTAACATTGTCTTAGGCCCTTCGACTCCCGTTTTGAGATTTGCACATTCCGGCCATTTCCATGTCGCCGTTTTAGGCGGTTTCCTTCGTATTCCCACCATTTGTCAATCGAGTCTTGCATTGCCGCAATCGTATTTACAAATACCGAGGACCGGCCTGGATGATCAGTACAGGCCCGTCTTTTCGATGGCGAGCGAGAATCGCAACTGGAAGGTATAGAAACCAAGGTTCACTGCGACGGCGCATTTAGCGGCCACATGCCGAGTCGACATCGGCCCGGGATGGACCTCCCGAACCACAACCTGCGAAGCGTCTAGCTCGACCGCGTAACTGCCCTTTGTTTTCCTTGCCCTTGAGGCACTGCACATTCCCCGCTGATCAATGACGTTACAAATTCCGGGTCAGTTTCGCCTCGCGCAGGAAATCATGCACAGCCGACGGAGCAAGACTCTTGAGCTCGCCTTTGTGCTGCTTTCGGAATTCCGCCACCAGACTGGACTCGTATTCGATTTGCACGCGTTCGCAATTCGCTCTGACTACCTTTCGCAACGTCGGACCATCCGCCAGATTCGGCCGTCCGTACTTGATCCGGATCGGCCATCGCCGCAAAACCTCCGGCGGAAGTTGCGCCAAAGACGATGGATTCGCAGCCGCCATGACGGTAACGTTGTCATAGAAGCGCTTCATCCCTTGCGTAGCAATCTTAAAGCTCTCGTAGTGCCGTGGATCGAACGTCATGTCGTCGATGTAAAGCACGGTTCTCCAGGGTTGCTCCGCCATGCGCTGCGCATATTCTCTAAGCTGCCCCAGATAATCTGAAGAGATAAGAACGAGTTTCAGACCCTCGATCTCGCGCACAAGCGCCTGCAACGAGAGTGTCTTCCCGACACCACCCTCGCCCTCCAGCAGAGTAAACGGCATATGACTGCCCTTCACGAATGCGGTGAGTAACGTCCGGAGCCGGGCAACATTTTGCTCCTGCCCGATCACTTGCTCGCTTTTCGCTTCCTCGATCTCGACAGGCTCCAACTCACCCTGCAATCCCGCCTCGAAGACTTTGTAGCGGAACAGCGGATCCTGATTTCCTTCGTGCATGAACGCCACCACATGGCAAAGTTCATCTCCCCAGTCTGCTGAAGAGGCGAGTCGACGATACAAGTCTGTCTCCACCTTGCCGTCGGCATCCCTCATCGTGAGAATCTGCTCCCGCTTCGAGTCCTCCAGGCTAGGCATCTCGCGTGATTCCCCTATGAAGTTAGAGCGAACTCCTGCACCCATGCTCGCGATCCTGCGCGGCGGAACCCGGAGATACGTCGGCACGCGAATCGGTTCCTTGCAGATTGCTTCATGGAGATCGACCAGCAACGCCTCATAGTCCCGGAAGATTTTCTCGACATCCGTTTCGTAGATTCGTTGCAGCGAACGCAGAAAATCCGCTGCGTACTCCTTCAGCTCCGGCCCCGCCCGGTCCAGCGACTCTTTCGTCAGAAATGGATGGGAGAGGAAGATATGGCTTGCCAACTTTCTCAGAAACATATCCTGATATGCAGACCGCACGACAAACGGCGTCCTGCCGGTGTAGATGAAAATCAGGACCTGCTGCTGTTCGAGATAAAGGCTGATGGAATCTGCCGGCGTGCTCGAGTCTGGTTGCCCGTTTGCGAATACGACTCGAAATGCAGGCTCAACGCATTCATAGAGCCGCTCGAGTGTAGCGACATCAGGATTCTCCCGCGCCTCCACAATACTCCTGGAAAGACACTTCAATTCCTCTTCCAGTCGGAACAACGCCTTCGAGAACGGAACCGGCTCAAGCCCTTTCCGGTTCCAGGCGACCGGTTGATTGGTAACGATGCTGTTTAGGGAAAGAGTAAATTTCCAGGTTTGCCGCAGGAGACTGTTAGTGCGGGAGCCGAAGGCCGAAAGCAATTCCCTCAGATCGCTCATGAAGGTTGCCTCGCCTGGAATTGTACTCGCGTGGAAGCGAGAAAGCTGCAACCGTAATTACGTGCCCCAAAAAGCCCTACTGGCTCTCGCCGACTTTGAGAACCGCGAGGAAGGCTTCCTGTGGAATATCCACGCGCCCGATGCGCTTCATGCGCTTCTTGCCTTCCTTCTGCTTTTCGAGCAGCTTGCGCTTCCGCGTGATGTCGCCGCCGTAGCACTTAGCTAGCACATTCTTGCGCATGGCATGAACGGTTTCGCGGGCAATGATCTTAGCTCCGATCGACGCCTGTATGGGGACCTCAAACATCTGCCGCGGGATCAGCTCGCGCATCTTGGAGACCAGAGCCTTGCCGCGTTCATACGCGAATTCACGGTGGACGATGATCGAGAGCGCATCCACCGGATCACCCGCGACGAGGATGTCGAGCTTCACCATCGGGGAGTCCCAATATCCGGCCAGATGATAGTCCAGCGATGCATATCCACGGGACACTGATTTGAGGCGGTCGTAGAAATCAAGGACGATCTCGTTCAGCGGCAGCTCATAGTGCAACATGACGCGGGTCGAGCCGACGTACTCAAAGGTCTTCTGCTTCCCGCGCTTCTCTTCCACCAGCTTGAGAATTCCGCCAACATACTCCTCGGCAGTCAGGATCGTCGCCAGGATTACCGGCTCTTCCACCTTCGCGATCTCGCTGGGATCCGGCCAGCGTGACGGATTGTCGACTTCAAGGTTCGTACCGTCGGTCAGCGTGATCTTGTAGCGCACGCCGGGAGCGGTGGTGATGAGGTCGAGTCCGAATTCGCGTTCGAGACGCTCCTGGATGATTTCCATGTGAAGCAGCCCGAGGAACCCGCAGCGGAATCCGAATCCGAGCGCGACCGAACTCTCCGGCTCGAAAAAGAACGACGAATCATTCAGCCGCAGTTTCTCAAGCGCCTCGCGCAGTTGCGTGTGTTCATGCGCGTCCACGGTGTACAGCCCGGCGAACACCATCGGCTTGATTTCTTCGAAACCAGGCAACGGCTCAATCGTAGGATTCGCCTCATCCGTGATAGTGTCGCCAATCTTCGTGTCGGCAACGTTCTTGATGTTCGCGATGAGAAATCCCGCTTCTCCCGCCTTGAGTTCGTCGATATCAACCGGCTTCGGAGTCAACACACCCAAGCCTTCCACATCGAATACGCGGCCGTTCGACCACAGCCGGATCTTCTGTCCCTTACGCAATGTTCCTTGAAACACGCGCGTCAGGACGATCACGCCGCGGTACGCATCGAACCACGAATCAAAGATCAGAGCCTGCAGTTTGTTATCCGGCGATCCTTTCGGCGGAGGCACGCGCTTCACAATCGCTTCCAGCACATCCGGCACGCCAAGTCCCGTTTTCGCGCTGATCAGCACTGCGTCCGACGCATCCAACCCGACAGCGCTCTCGATCATCTCTTTCGTTCGAGGAACGTCGGCGCTCTGCAGATCGATCTTATTGATGACCGGAATAATTTCCAGACCGTGATTGATCGCCAAGTAGGAATTCGCCAGCGTCTGTGCCTCGACTCCCTGCGACGCATCCACTACCAGCAACGCACCTTCGCACGAAGCCAGCGCGCGCGACACTTCATAGGAGAAATCAACGTGTCCGGGCGTATCGATCAAATTGAGCTGGTAGATTTGGCCATCCTGCGCCGTGTACATCATGCGCACAGCATGGGCCTTAATCGTGATGCCCCGCTCCCGTTCCAAATCCATGGAATCGAGCACCTGGGCCTGCATCTCGCGCGCCGACAGCGACCCCGTAAGCTCCAGCAGCCGGTCGGCCAGCGTGGACTTGCCGTGGTCAATGTGCGCGATGATCGCGAAATTTCGAATGTGCTGGGAATCCATGAGTGCGGGTCAATTCAATTTTAGCAGGGGAGAGGGAAGCGCGGCTTTGACAAGGAAGCGAAGGGCGCGTCTTCAAGTCGCGCGTCTCAAGGGAAGGGCACGACTTCAGTCGTGCCGTAGTTCCTAATTTTGACCGCGGCTTTAGCCGCTGAGGTACGTCCTTCTTGCAGCCCCGAACGCGACTCGTTTACCCTCATTGCCGGACCATCCATGGTTACCCGAAACGTCGTTCTTACTCTTATCGTCGGCTTCGCTTTCGGCTTGATCATCTGGGAACACCCACCCTCCGTCTGGGGATGGATGCAACTCACAGGAATTTGTCTGCTCTCGATTGGATTCATTCTTTGGACCGTCGCTCGCTTCCAGCTGGGCAGTTCCTTCTCCGTTTCCGCGCAGGCACGACAGCTAGTCACGCATGGTCTTTATTCGAAACTTCGCAACCCGATCTACGTTTTCGGATCTTGTGTGATCATTGGTCTCATTCTTACCCTCGGCCGCCCAATCTGGTTGCTTGTTTTCCTCATCATTATTCCTTTGCAGATTTGGCGAGCCAACAAGGAATCTTCCGTGCTCGAGGCAGCCTTCGGCGACGATTACCGCCGCTACCGGGCACAAACCTGGTTCTGAACGGACCGGCACTTCTGCTGACTGGGGAACTATCATGAGAGTTCTTGTCGCATTCCTCGCACTCTGCACACTTGCCACGGCGCAAACCCTATCGCCCGAAGTTCGCAAGTTCGTCAAAGTGGACGCACCCGTTGTCGCGCTAACGCATGTGCGTGTGATCGATGGCACCGGCGCCGCCGTGCGCGAGGATCAAACCGTCATCCTCAGCCACGGCAAGATCGAATCCGTAGGAGAGGCTTCCAACGCGAATGTTCCTAAGGACGCGCAGGCTCTCGATCTTCACGGATACACCGTCATCCCCGGCCTTGTCGGCATGCACGATCACATGTTCTATCCCGTCGGACCGGGATCTTTCGGTGAAATGAGTTACAGCTTTCCACGCCTCTATCTTGCCGGCGGCGTTACAACCATCCGCACCACCGGATCGCTTGAACCCTACACTGACCTCGAGATTCACAAAGCGATCGAGGCTGGCGCGATTCCCGGCCCAAAGATTCACGTCACCGGACCTTACCTGGAAGGCGCGGGTTCATGGGCGCTTCAACTGCATCAACTTTCCGGGCCCGAGGACGCAACTCGAACTGTGAACTACTGGCTCGATGAGGGCGTCGACAACTTCAAAGCCTACATGTTCATCAGCCACGATGAACTCGGTGCGGCAATCAACGCCGCCCACAAGCGCGGATTCAAGGTCACCGGACACTTGTGCTCCATCGGATTCCGCGAAGCAGCTGAGCTGGGTATCGACGATCTCGAACACGGGCTATTCGTTGATTCCGAATTCACCCCTGGAAGAAAAACTGGAGAATGTAAGGACGAAGAAGATCCGGTGCTGATGGGCAAGCTCGATATCAACACCGGCCCCGTTCACGACATGATCCTCGATCTCATCAAGCGCCACGTTGCCGTGACCTCCACGCTGCCGGTCTTCGAAATGGGAACATTCTCCGGACGGCCCACTCTTCAGCCTCGTATCCTCGATGCGCTCTCGCCGGACGCGCGAACCCTGCTGCTGGAAAGAGTGGTTCGATCGAGCGACGCCACCGCCATCCGCAAACGCTACGGCACCGACAACTCCCCGTGGCCTGCTGCATTCAAGAAAGAAGAAGAATTCGAATACGCATTCTCAAAGGCTGGCGGACTTTTGCTGGCCGGGCTCGACCCGACAGGCATGGGCGGCGTTCTCGCCGGTTTCGGCGATCAGCGCGAAGTCGAACTGCTGGTTGAATCCGGATTCACTCCAGTTGAAGCAATCCACATCGCGACCTCAAACGGCGCGCAATATCTTGGGGAACTCGATCGCATCGGTACGATCGCACCCGGCAAGCAGGCTGATCTCGTCGTCATCAAGGGAGATCCCTCGAAGAAAATCGACGACATTGAAAATGTCGAAACGGTTTTCAAAGACGGTATCGGATACGATTCCGCCAAGTTGATCGAATCCGCCAAGGGTGCAGTGGGAGTGCGTTGAATGGCGACTCCATTTACAGCCCTCGATCACGTGCAGCTTGCTATGCCTCCAGACGCCGAAGAGACAGCGAGGCGCTTCTACCGAGACCTCCTCGGCATGACGGAGGTCGCCAAACCACCGGAACTAGCAAAGCGCGGAGGATGCTGGTTCCAGAGTGAATCAGTTCAGATTCATCTGGGTGTGGAAGCTGACTTCCGTCCGGCGCGTAAGGCGCATCCTGCGTTGCGTTGCGCCGACTACGATGGTCTCACTGCCAGTCTGCAGTCTGCCGGAGTTGAAGTCACGGCTGATTCGAATATTCCCGGCGTGCGGCGCTGCCATATTTCCGATCCATTCGGCAATCGGATCGAACTGATCAGCGGTTAATCCCCTTCGGTACAATCAGAATCCATGCTCGTTCTCGCCTCAGCTTCTCCCCGGCGCCAGGAACTTCTTCAAATCGCCGGGATCTCTTTCACCGTGCAGCCCGCCGATGTCGATGAAACGCCGCTTCAGGGCGAATCCGCGCAGGAATGCGCGGAGCGCCTCGCGCGCGAGAAAGCCCTCAAGATAGCGCAGCTTTGCCCCCTTGATTTTGTCCTTGGCGCGGACACCGTCGTAGTTGTAAGCGGCGAGATCCTGGGCAAGCCGACTGATGCAAACGACGCAGCACGGATGCTTCGGCTGCTGTCAGGCCGCGAGCATCAGGTCATCACTGGAGTATGTCTGGTTCGTCCGAATCCGCGAAATCCCGAAAGTGTGCACATCTCTTCGGAAACAACACTGGTCACAATGACCGAAATCTCTGATGATGAGATTCGCGAATATGTCGCCACCGGCGAGCCCATGGATAAAGCCGGCGGCTATGCGATTCAGGGCATGGCTTCGCGCTGGATTCCAAGAATCGAAGGGGATTACAGCAATGTGGTGGGATTGCCGGTTGCGATGGTTTATCGGATGCTGAAAGAACTTCCTACGACTGTTGGCAAGTAACCGCGACTGAAACTAGGACTTCTTCTCTTCTTCCTGCTTGCCGCTCTCGCCTTCTTTCATCGAGGACTTGAAATTTCGGATGCCTTCTCCAAGTCCTTTTCCGAGCGCCGCGAACTTGCTGGGACCGAACAGCAACAGTGCGATGGCGATCAGGAATATGATCTCGGTGATACCGATTTTACCTTCCATGCTGCCAAACCTCCTCTGGTCCCGCCAAGAATCATGCTGGGAGAGAGCGGATACATCTGCAAAAATTCTAGGCTACATGCGATGCGGAGTCAAAGAATCCGCATCTTAGCCGCTATGACCATGGTTACGAAAAAGGCCGCCGAAAGTCTATCCTTCTCAGTCATGAAAGCGTAGGGAAACCATGAATATCCGGGCACTCATTCTTGCCTTCCTCATTCTTCTCAATCTGAGTCCGTGGTCCGTAAAAGCTTGGGCACAAGCTACCGCACCCGAACAGCAACGCAAGACCAGCGAGCCCTACACCGGAGATCTATCGATCTTCGAATCTCCCGGTCGCGATCAGCGTCTGCAGATTGATCGGGTCATGGACATTCTCGGCCTGAACGCGGGCAAGCATGTGGCCGACATCGGCGCCGGATCGGGCTGGTTTACGGTTCGTGCCGCGAAACGCGTAGGAGGCATGGGAGTCGTTTATGCCGTCGACATTAACCCCGCATCGGAACGCTACATCACCGACCGAGCGCGCAAAGAAAAACTCGAGAACGTGAAAGCGATCCTAAGCACGCCCGATGATCCGCAACTGCCGCCCAACTCAGTCGATGCCGTCCTGCTCCTGAAGACGTATCATGAGGTGGCACATCCGGTAACGCTCTTGAAAAATCTACGCCCCTCGTTACATCCCGGCGCCAAAGTCGGCATTATCGATCGGAATGGCAATGGCGCCGACCATGGCATAGAAAAAGATGTGGTGATCCGCGAGGCAAAAGAAGCCGGATATCAACTGGGAGATCAGTACGACTTCGTGAAGGGCGACAACATGGACTACTTCCTGGTCTTCACGGCAGCAGATTGATTTCCTCGACCACCGACCACGTTGCGCGATTCATGTCCACGAATTTCGGCAAGTCAGCGTCGGATGCCAGTCCTTGCGAGCTTGTCCACGCGGCTTCCATCGAGGCTCGGTCGTCAAAATATAGCTCAATGATCGCGTCCCATCCAGGATGTTTGCGCTTCGGATCAGAACGTACGAAGTTCTGCTTATAGGCTTTGAGTCCTGGCAGATTCTTCGCCAGCGGAGCATGAATTCTCTCCAGATGATTTCGGAATTGTTCGAGAGTAATATCCGGACGCCGATAAAGCACCACCATGAACTTAAGCATCGGCGCGTCTCACGCCGACTCAATCATCCCCGCCAGCAACATAGCCCGCCGCGGCAGTTCCGAAATCAAAATGTGCTCGTGCACTGCGTGCGCACCTTCACCGACGCCTCCCATCCCGTCCAGCGTAGGAATACCGATCCCCGCGGTGAAGTTTCCGTCCGATCCACCGCCGACGGCAGCCTCTTCCAGCTTCCATCCGACTTCCTTCGCGAGGGCCTGAGCTTTCTTGTAGAGCGCCACAACTCCCGCGTTCCGCTCCATCGGCAACCGGTTCACTCCTCCTTCGATCTCAAGCTTGCAGTGCCTGTCGTGCGGCTTGAGCGCCCGTAGCTTGCGGTCGAGTCCTTTCGCCTGCTTCGCCTGCTTGATCCGCACATCAATTTCAGCCACCGCTTCCGCGGCGATGACGTTGGTGCGAGTTCCTCCGCGAATCACGCCCGGATTCACCGAAACTCCTTGCTTGAGATTGTTCAGCTTCGAGATCACCGCGATTTGCCGCGCCATTTCGAGGATCGCGCTATGCCCCTTGCCCGGATCGAGTCCAGCGTGAGCAGCGATACCTTTGACCGTCAGCGTGTATTCCCCAACCCCTTTGCGCGCCGTCTTGACCGCTCCTCGCGTTCCCGCCGCTGGCTCGAGCACAAACACAGCAGCAGATTCACGAGCAAGAGATTCTGTGATTTTCCGTGAGGAGTAGCTGCCAACTTCTTCGTCCGAAACCAGGAACACTGTGACAGGTCTCGGCAATGATTTGTGCCATGCCTTCAGCGCCTCAACCGCGTACAGCATCAGCGCGATCCCTGACTTCATGTCGAGCACACCGGGTCCGTGAAACTTATTCCCGTCGACACGGCATGGCATATTCACCAAGGTCTCCAGCGGATACACTGTGTCGAAGTGCCCGAGCAGCAAAACAGGCTTCTGCTTGTTGTCGCCCAGGAAGTCAATCTGCAAGTTATCGCCGTACTCTTCCGCGCGATGCAGTTTCGCTTTCCCTCCGATCGCTTCGAACGTTCCAGCAAGGAAGGCGCCCATTCGGTCGGCCGCTGGTTTGTTGTCGCTCGGAGATTCAATCTCCACGAACGAGCGAATCGTCTGCACCATCGCGTCCTGGCGCGCTTCGAAGTAAAGCAAACGGTCGTGCCAGACCGTATTCGTGGAGGGCTTTTGCTTGGGCATAGATTTACTGCGATCACGATTCATGTTTGTTCGCGCGAGGAGCTCCAGCGCAAGGCGTACAGTATAATCTTCAAGCCGTTTCCTACGTACTTTCACTGTGACTATGACTGAGAGCACTCCTTCACCCGACGATTCCTCCAACGAGGCCAAGACCGGGTTCGACATCCACGAAATTCTCAAGATTCTGCCGCATCGTTATCCGCTGCTCCTGATTGATCGCGTCCTGGAGCTGAAGCGCAAAGAGCGGATCGTTGCCATCAAGAACGTCACCATCAACGAGCAGTTCTTCCAGGGACATTTTCCCGGCCTGCCCATCATGCCCGGCGTTCTGATCGTAGAAGCCATTGCTCAGGCCGGCGGCGCGCTGCTGCTTACCGAAGTCCCGGACCGCAGCGACAAAGTCATGGTCTTCACCGGAATTGAGCGCGCCAAGTTTCGCCGTCCCGTAAGCCCCGGCGATCAGCTTCGCCTCGAAGTTGAGCTCAAAGGATGGCGCGAGGTTCCCGGCATGACCGCCGCGAAGATGCAGGGCTACGCATTCGTTGCCGGCAAGAAAGTCGCCGAAGCCGTCGTTTCCTGCCAGCTCATCGACAGCTCGCGCGGGCGCGGTTCCAACGACGATGGCGATGCGAGCACCGAGTGAGTCCTCGCAACGCAGCTACCGCTGACATGAATGTCCACTCCACGGCGATCATAGATCCTGGGGCGAAGGTCCCGAGCTCGTGCAAGATCGGCCCGTACTGCGTGATCGGCGCCGATGTCGAACTCGGGGACCATTGCCGCCTCGTTTCCCACGTCACCATCGAAGGGCCCACAAAAATCGGCAGCGATAACTCCTTCTTCCCATTCGCCGCCATCGGCATGGCGCCCCAAGACGTGACCTACAAGGGCGAGCCCACGCGCCTCGAAATCGGCGACCACAACGAGATTCGCGAATGCGTCACCATCAATCGCGGCACGATGAAAGGCGGAGGCCTCACCAAAATCGGCAGCCACCTGCTGATCATGGCCTATACGCACATCGGACACGATTGCATCATCGGCGATCACGTCATGCTGGTAAACGGCGCGACCCTCGGTGGACACGTGACTGTGGAAGAGTGGGCGGTCGTTGGCGCGCTGTGCCCGGTGCATCAGTTCGTCCGCATCGGAGCCCACTCCTACATCGGCGGTGGAACCACGATCACGCAAGATGTTCTGCCGTTCTCCATGACCTCCGCGGCTCGTGAGACACATGCGTACCTGATGAACAAAGTCGGCTTGCAGCGCCGCGGATTCTCCAAAGAGCGCATCACGAAAATTCATCACGCCTACAAAATCCTGCTTGCCTCCAAGCTGAATACCTCGCAAGCCCTCGAGCGCCTCAAGTCCGAACCGGATCGCAGCGAGGACGTCGACGCACTGATCCGCTTCATCGAATCCTCGGAACGCGGGATCATCAAGTAGGCAAGTTGTGCTGAATCCTTCACGTTGTCATTCCGAAGCGCGGAAGTTCCGCGCGAGGAATCTGCTGCCCGCGGCTGTCCGATTTCGCACAGTTGAGTCCGCGTATGGGCAGTTCGAGCTAGATGCCGCTCAAGCAGCAGTGTTAAGCGTCGTATTCTCAGACATTTACGCACCGTCCGCTGGAACGGAACTTGCTCCCATCATTCGCTCGTACTGTGTAAATGGAAGCCTTCATGGAAACTCTCCTTCACGATCTACGCCACTCACTCCGTATCTTGCGTCGAAGCCCCGGCTTCACAGCGGTATCGGTATTCACCCTTGCCCTCGCCATCGGAGCCACGACCGCGATCTTCAGCGTCGTGTATGGCGTCCTTCTGAAGCCGCTGCCGTACGCAAATCCCGACCGCATCATGGCCGTGTTTGAGGTCAATCCGCACGGCTCTTGGTCTCGCCTCGCCGACCCCAACTTTGACGACTTCCGCGACCAGAACCGTAGCTTCCAGGCAATTGCGAAATACACCTCGTTCACCGCCTCAGTAGCGGGATCGGCTCAGCCGACGCGCTCCATGGTGGCCAGCGTCTCGTCCGATTTTTTCAATGTGTTCCGTATACAGCCCACGCTCGGGCGTAGCCTCAGCGCAGCAGACACGAAGAAGGGCGCCGCTCCGGTCGTACTGGTCAGCCATGCGTATTGGAAGCAGCACCTCGGATCGTTCCCCGACCTCGGGCAGCTGCACCTTAAGATCGATAACGAAATTCACTCCGTCATCGGAGTGCTTCCCGAAGGATTTCAATTCCCCTCCGACGTCGACATCTGGGTTCCCGCCGACACGGATGGCGAAAATCCCAGCCGCACATCGCACAACTACTCGGGAATTGCCCGCCTCCGCGACAACGTGACCGTGGTGCAAGCCAACGCCGACATCAGCGCCATCGCGCGCCGCATCCACGACGCCGAGACCAACCAGAACGAATACCTCCTGAAAGACGCCGCCGTCGTCCCGCTCCGCGAGTCCATTACCGGTTCTGTGCGCCCGGCACTGCTCGTGCTCCTGGGCGCAGTCGGATTTCTCCTGCTCGTTGCTTGCGCCAATGTTGCCAACCTGCTGCTCGCGCAAGCCTCAGTTCGGATGCGAGAGCTCGCCGTGCGCAGTGCTCTGGGCGCGGGCCGCGGACGTCTCGTCCGCCAGTTCCTCACCGAATCGTTTCTGCTTGCCCTGCTTGGAGGAGGGCTGGGCGTGCTCTTAGCATTCTCCGGCGTTGCCGGATTGCTGAAGCTCGCCCCCGAAAATCTGCCCCGGCTCGATGCGATCTCGATCAATATCCCGGTACTTGTGTTCGCTCTCGTTGTTTCCACCGTCGTCGCGGTCGGCCTCGGAGCCTTCACCGCCCTGCGCGCGACTTCGAGCAACCTGCGCGAGCCTCTCAACGAAGGTGGCCGCGGAAATGCTGGCTCGCAAGCCAGCCAGCGCGTCGGACGCGCCATCGTTGCCGCGCAGATTGCCATCACTCTGGTTCTCGTCATCGGTGCCGGATTGCTGGGCCGCAGCCTGAAGAAGGTCCTCGATGTCGATCCCGGGTTCCGCGTCGACAAGATCATCGCCATGGATGTCTCTCTTCCTGTGGCCAACTGGACTGACCAGAAAGCGAAGGCGAACGAGTCCGTTTTCTTTTCGAGTTTGCTGGACCGCCTCCGGCAGATTCCGGGCGTCCGCAAAGTGGGCGCCACCAGCGGCCTTCCCATGGATCAAGGGCTTCCGGACGGTATGTTTCTGCTGATGACTCCGGACGAAATGCCGAAGATGCCCTTAAGCGACGAGGCTCTCTCGCGCCAGTTTGACGTGCTGTTTCAGCAGAAAGATCGCATCGGCACCGCCGACTTCGGCGTCGTCACGGACGGATATTTCCAGACGCTCGGCATTCCTCTTATTCGCGGCCGCATGTTCGACGAGCGCGACACCGCCGACGCTTCGCATGTCGCTGTCATCAGCGACTCACTGGCGCGGCAGCGCTGGCCCGGACAAGATCCCATCGGGCACACCATCCAGTTCGGCAACATGGACGGCGACATGCGTCTGCTCACCATCGTCGGAGTCGTGGCCGACGTTCATGAATATGGCCTCGATGCGCCTCCGCGCCCAACGGTGTATGTGAATCTGTTCCAGCGTCCCCGGCCCTGGATCACCGTGACCATGCTCAGCGACGCCGACACGCAACTGGTCACGTCTGCTGCGCGAGGAATGTTGCAGGAACTGAATCCCGAGGTGCCGGCGAAGTTCAGGACGTTTTCACAGATTTATTCGGAGTCGCTGGGCTCGCGGCGCTTCAATCTGATCCTGATCGGATTCTTTGGAATCGTAGCGCTCTTGCTTGCAACCGCGGGAGTTTTCGGTGTGATGGCGTACTCCGTGAGCCGACGCACCCGCGAGATCGGAGTGCGCGTCGCGTTGGGCGCGCAATCACAAGACGTGCTGGCCATGATCCTCGGCCAGGGAATGCGCACGATCATGATCGGAATTGTCATTGGAGTCCTGGGATCGCTCGTTGTCATGCGAGCGTTGGCATCGTTGCTGTTCGGCGTGACCGCAACCGATCCACTGACATTTGCAGGAGTGATTCTGCTGCTGATCGCGACCGCATTGCTGGCGTGCTACATCCCGGCAAGACGGGCGACGAAAGTCGATCCGGTAGTAGCCCTACGCTACGAGTGAGCGTCAAGGCACCGTATAGGGCACCGTCAAGGCACCGTAGGGAGCACCGTGACCGTAGTC
>Ga0335078_10003939_pt1 | contig 22079 bp, 10 predicted proteins | sample Lox_Sample_32_FD_206711 | JGI IMG/M metagenome (GOLD analysis project Ga0335078, IMG submission 206711) | Soil microbial communities from Loxahatchee National Wildlife Refuge, Florida, United States - Lox_Sample_3.2 | ecosystem: Environmental > Terrestrial > Soil > Wetlands | place: USA...
CAACTCGCGGAACCTGCCGTATCAGGCGGGTTTTGCGACTGCGTTTGGGTTGCCGTATGACGAGGCGCTGAAGGCGGTTACGCTTAATGCGGCGGAGATTTGGGGCGTGGCCGACAAGTTGGGATCGCTTGACGTGGGGAAGACAGCGAACGTCGTGGTGGCCAACGGAGATCCTCTCGACATGAAGACCGACGTGAAGCAGGTATTCATTGAGGGTAAGGAAGTTCCGATGGTCAGCCGACAAACCCGGCTGCGCGATCAGTATTCGAGTCAGTAAGTGAAGTGCGTGTCGAGCGGCGAACTCTCCTTCGCACGTAGTTTGAATGATCCCGGCTCGACTTCGTATTGATATGAGGAGGGGAATAATGCGCTTTGGTTTGCCCTGCGTCGGCTTCCTGATACTCGCTACTGCCGCGTTCGCGCAAGATCGCAGCAACGCGCGCTCCACCGTGATCTCGCAGTATGGAATCGTTGCGAGTAGCCAGGTACTGGCATCGCAGGCTGGGGCCGAGATCTTGTCGCGAGGTGGATCGGCTGTGGATGCGGCCATCGCGACCAACGCCGTGCTGGGCGTGATGGAGCCGGACATGAACGGCATGGGCGGGGACCTGTTCGCGATTTATTGGGAAGCGAAAACCGGGAAGCTGTACGGCCTGAACGCCAGTGGATGGGCTCCGAAGGGGCTGACCATCGTGCATTTGCGAGCGCGGGATGTAACCGCAATGCCGGCGAGTGGAATTGACACCGTGACGGTTCCGGGTGCGGTTGAAGGGTGGAACAAACTGCATGGACGCTTTGGGCGCTTAGCCTGGGCGGATCTTTTTGGACCAGCAATTTATTACGCCGAGAACGGCTTTGCGGTGCAGGAAATGATCGGCATGGACTGGCGAGCCTCCACTGCGAAGTTGAAGGATGATCCGGAGTCGCGGCGCGTGTTTCTCATCCACGATGAAGCGCCTCAGATTGGAGAGGTATTCAAGAATCCCGATGTCGGCAAGGCATTGCGCCTGCTGGCAGCCGGAGGGTCGCCAGCGTACTACTCCGGCGAGATTGCGCAGGCCATTCTCGCTACGTCGCGAGAACTCGGTGGCACGATGGCGGCGGACGATTTGAAGGAATTTTCCGCAGAATGGGTTGAGCCAATCTCCACAACATACCGGGGATGGAGAGTGTACGAACTTCCGCCGAACGGACAAGGAATGGCAGCGCTTGAGATGTTGAACATCATGGAGCAGTTTTCTCCGGCGAAGGCCGGTCCGCTGAGTGTGGAGGAACTGCACAAGAGAATCGAAGCGATGAAGTTGGCTTACGCGGATCTGGCGCGGTACAACGCGGATCCACGATTTGCGAAGGTACCGGTGGGAGGGCTGCTGTCAAAAGAGTATGCGAAAGAGCGCGCCAGGCTGATTGATCCGAAGAAAGCGGACTGCAGTACGGAGGCGGGGAATCCTCCGGCGAGCGATACGACTTATCTGACTGTCGTGGACCGCGAGGGCAACATCGTTTCGCTGATCCAAAGCAATTATTCAGCGTTTGGGTCTGGGATCACGGTGCGTGGCATGGGATTCGCGCTGCAGAACCGCGGGGCACTGTTCATGCTGGATCCGAGCAAGCCCGATGCCCTCGCGCCACGGAAGAGGCCGTTTCATACGATTATTCCGGCGTTCATGGAGCGAGGCGACGAGCACATAGGATTTGGGATCATGGGCGGGGCGAATCAACCGCTGGCTCACGCACAGTTTGTGTCAGACGTGGTCGACTACGAAATGAACCTGCAAGCGGCTATGGAGACGGCCCGATTTACGGTGCGCAGCAACTTCGATGTCGGCTGCAAGATCCTGATTGAAGACCGAGTTCCTTCTGACGTGCGCCAGCAGCTTTTGGGCATGGGGCATCAACTTGAAGTGCGAGGAGATTTCTCGCTGTTTATGGGGCGCGGGCAGGCGATCGATCACAACACCCGAACCGGGTTAAACACAGCGGCGTCAGACGCCCGGACTGACGGATCGGCCGAGCCCGAGATTCCACCAGGTCTTCGCAACGTCATTCCCTCCGTCAAAACGAAATAGGGTAAAGCCGCGTTCGCCTGTTAGGTTACAGTGTTGTCCCCTGCGTTTTCACGGAACTTGCCCGCAACCAGACTCGTACTCAATCACCGAGGCAGACTGTCCCGATGGAACTGCGAATTGAAAAACTCTCTAAACGATACCCCAACGGTACCCAGGCGCTGCAGGACGTTTCTCTCGACATTCCTTTGGGGATGTTTGGACTGCTTGGGCCAAACGGCGCCGGCAAATCAACCCTGATGCGAACCCTGGCCACGCTGCAGGAGGCCGACAGCGGCAAGGCATCGCTCGGCGAGATAGACGTCCTTCGACAGAAGGATGCGGTGCGGCGCGTGCTCGGATACCTGCCACAGGAATTTGGCCTGTATCCAAAGGTCGCGGCGGAGGACCTGCTTGCCCACTTCGCGGTGTTGAAAGGCATTACGAACGCGAAGGAACGGCGCGAGGTCGTGCAGGCCCTGCTCGAGCAGACGAATCTCTACGACCACCGCAAGCAGGCGCTGGGAAGCTTTTCTGGAGGCATGAAGCAGCGCTTTGGAATCGCGCAAGCTTTGCTGGGAAACCCGCGGTTGATTATCGTGGACGAGCCGACCGCCGGTCTCGATCCCGAAGAGCGGGTGCGGTTTCACAACTTGCTGAGCGCGATCGGGCAGAACATCATCGTAATTCTTTCCACCCACATTGTTTCCGATGTGACCGACCTGTGCCAGGCGATGGCGATCATCCATGAAGGGAGAGTGCGAGTTGCGGGGAATCCGTCGAAACTGGTCGGCGAGCTCGAAGGACATGTTTGGAAGAAATCGATTCCGCATGAGGAAGTGAATAGTTACCGCGAGCGTTTTCAACTCATTTCCATGCGGCTTTTTGCCGGAAGGACTCTGGTTCACGTGCTAAGCGTGCAGCAACCAGCAGAGGGATTTGAGCCGGCGTTGCCGGATCTGGAAGATTTCTACTTCGCGACGATCAAAGGGTTCATTCATCCTCCACAAAACGGATCGGCGAGCTGACGCATGATCACCTCGATTGCAGCGTTTGAATTCTCCCGTCGCCTGCGGCGTATCTCGACGTATGTGTATTTTCTTGTATTTTTCACTCTGGCTTTTCTGTTTGTGTTGATGTCCGGCGGTGAGTTTGCGAGCGCGACCGTTGACTTCGGCACCGGGGGGAAGGTGTTGGTCACGTCGCCATTCGCATTGAACCAGATCATCATGTTCGTCAGCTTCTTCGGTGTGATCGTGGTTGCGGCGCTAGCGGGGCAAGCGACCTATCAGGATTTGGACAGCAATTCGACCGCCTTTTTTTATACCGCGCCGATTACGAAGTTCGACTATCTGGCAGGACGATTTCTCGGCTCGGTGGTGGTGCAAGTTGTCATCTTCACCAGCGTCGGACTGGGGGCGTGGGTAGGCACGCGAACGCCCGGTCTCGATCCTGCTCGCGTGGGGCCGGAAAGTTTCTATGCGTTTTTCCAGCCCTACCTCACGATGGTGATTCCGAACCTGATTTTCACCTCAGCCATCTTCTTTTCCCTGGCGGCGCTGGGGAAAAAGATGCTGCCCGTGTATGCAGGCAGCGTGGTGCTGCTGATCGGATATTTTGTTGCCAGCCAACTCTCGGCGGATCTTACCACGACTACGCTGGCTGCGATGGTTGATCCTTTTGGAGGCAACGCGGTCTCCCGGCTCACGCAGTACTGGACGCCATTTCAGCGGAACGAGCAGATCGTGCCTCTGGCAGGAGTGCTCCTGTGGAATCGAATCCTGTGGCTGGCGATTGGAGCCGCGATCCTTGGAGTGACCTACGTCCGCTTCTCGTTTACTCATCCGACGGGCAAGGCCGCGGGCCGAAGGTCAAATGAATCCGCGAATGAATTGTCGGTGCCAACATCACAGGCGCTTCCTGTCGTTCACACAACTTTTTCCGTTGGCGATTCGATCGGCGAGTTGCTTTCACTTACACGGTTGCAGTTTGCCGAGACGGTCAAGAACGTCTTCTTCGGCGTTCTCGTCCTGGCCGGAGCGCTGTTTGCCATTTTCTCCGCTTACGACATCAACAATCCGTTCGCGACTCCCGTATATCCCGTGACGTGGCGAATGCTGGAACTGGGCGGCGCGGGGTTCACGCTCTTTATTCTCGCGATCATCACTTTTTATTCGGGCGAGTTGGTTTGGCGCGAGCGCGATGCTCAGCTCCACCAGATCATGGATGCGCTGCCGGTTCGGCGCTGGGTTCTGTTCTGCAGCAAGTTGCTGGCATTGATGCTGATTCAGGTATTGCTGGTTCTTATGGTGATGGCCTGCGGGCTTTTCGTTCAAGTTGTCCACGGCTATCACCGATTCCAGGTCGGCCTCTATCTAACGGATCTGCTCGGCCGGCAACTGATCGGTTTTTGGATTCTGTGCGCGATTGCCATGTTGGTGCACACCATCGTGAACCACAAGTATCTCGGGCATTTCGTGATGGTGCTGTATTTTGTGGTTATCTACCTTGTGCTGCCAGGGACCAGCTTTCAGGACTATCTCTATCGCGTGGGCCAGTCGCCGAGAGTTATCTTCTCGGACATGAATGGCTACGGGCCGTTCGCTGCGCCGACGTTCTGGTTCCGTCTGTATTGGGGAGTCGGTGCGGTGCTCGTGGCGATCGCCACAAATCTGCTGTGGGTGCGCGGCATGGAGGGCAGTTTCCGCAACCGGTTGAAACTGGCTTGGGCTCGTGTCTCGACGGTGAGTGCGTTTGGCTTTGCCGCTTGTGCCGTCCTCTTTATTGGTGCGGGCGGCTACATCTACTACAACACGCATGTTCTGAACCGATTCCTGACGCCAAGCAGATTCCAGGACGATCGCGCGCAGTATGAGATCAAGTACAAGCAATATCAGAAGGTTCCGCAGCCGCGAATCACCGACATCCAGGTCGATGTCGGGCTTTACCCAGAGCAGAGGCTCTCTATATTCAAGGGCAAAGAGGTGCTCGAGAATAAAACCGACGCGCCCATGGATCGCGTGATCGTTACGTTGTGGCCCGAGGACGCGGACACGATCCCTCGGCCACACACAGAGGTTCGCGCGTTGACGCTGCAGGGTGGGCAGACTGCAGTTCTGGAAGATCCGTCCCTCGGCTTCTTTATCTACCAGCTTGCCAATCCGATTCCTCCCCATGGGCGAATCGAACTCGACTTTAACCTGGCCTATCCGAATCGGGGATTCGTCAACTCCATGCCGAACACCGACGTTGTGCACAACGGCACATTTGCGAGCGGAAGTTACCTGCCTTTCATCGGGTATATGCAGGATGTTCAGCTGGTAGACGACTCAGCCCGCCACCGGCGTGGCTTGCCGAAGTCTGTCGGTCTGCCAAAGCTCGAGGACCTATCCGGCCGGCAGAATAACTACGGTGCTACTGCCGCGGATTGGCCGAATTTTGAGGGAACGGTGAGCACTAGCGCCGACCAGATTGCGATTCTGCCCGGGTATCTGCAGAAAGAGTGGATGCAGGACGGCCGACGGTATTTCCACTACAAGAGTGACGCGCCGATCATGGCAGGAGGGTTCTCGGTGAATTCGGCGCGGTATGCGGTGATGAGGGACCGCTGGCGCGACGTCAACCTCGAAATCTACTACCAGCCAGGGCACGAGTTCGATCTAGACCGCATGATGCGGGGGATGAAGTCAACCCTCGACTACTGCACGGCTTCGTTTAGCCCCTTCCAGTTCCGTCAGGAGCGCATTATCGAGTTCCCGCGTTACGGGGATTTTGCGGAATCCTTCCCCAATACGATTCCATTTTCCGAAGGAATCGGGTTCATCACCTACGTTGATCCGAATAAGAAGGACGCGATCAACCTGCCGTTCTTCGTTACAGCGCATGAAGTTGGGCATCAGTGGTGGGGGCATCAGGTGATGAGCTCGAACAACGAAGGCGCGACCTCGATCGTGGAGACTTTGGCACAATACACGGCGCTGATGGTCATGCGGCACACCTATAGGCCAGAGTCGATGAAGAAATTCCTGCGATATCAGTTGGACGGATATCTGCGCGGGCGCGCGCAGGAACGTGACGAAGAGAAGCCTCTGATGCGGGTTGAGCCGCTGCAGGGCTATATCCATTACAACAAGGGCGGGCAGGTGATGTATGCGCTCCAGGATTACATTGGCGAGGAACACGTGAACAAAGCTTTGGCCGCGATGGTGAAGGATTGGGCGTTCAAAGGTCCGCCGTATCCTAGTTCGGCTGATTTTGTGAACTATCTGCGCAAGGAGACGCCGGCGGAGTTTCAGTATCTCTACGAGGATTGGTTCGAGAACATTACCCTGTTCGACAATCGTGCGGTATCGGCGAAGTACTCGCAGCTTCCAGACGGGAAATATCAGGTACAGGTTTCCATTGAAGCGAAGAAATACCGCGCGGACGGCAGAGGGCAAGAGCATTTGATTCCATTGCATGACTTGATCGATATCGGCGTGCTCGATGCAGACGGCAAGTTTCTCTATCTGCAGAAACAGAGAGTGGAACAAGAGCACCAGGACTTCACCGTCACGGTGGATAAGGTACCTGCCCAAGCCGGCATCGACCCGCTAATCAAACTCATCGATCGCAATCCCGACGACAACGTCATCAAGGTGGAGAAGCAATAGGCCGAAAAGCCTTGCCAGGAATGGCATCTCGTCGATTTTCGTTGCCTGCTCGACCCTGTGACCAGCATCACATTCAGCCGTGACAGCGGTTGCTGACCTGACCCCGTCGAAGAGTTCTACTTTGGGACCGAGGTTGAGCAGCGTGCCCGCCATTGACCCTACCGCGAAGACCTTCGAGCTTCTACTTTCCCGTCTTCACGAAGCCCACGAAGTTTCAGTGTACGAAGCAATCGAAAGATTAGTCCACGCAGGGGCCGCTGTTGGGCTGGATGCGCATGCTCTAGTCCGCATGCTCGATTCAGGTAAGACGCTCGAAGAAGTGCTCGAGACGGTTGAGTCGAAAATCGAACTCCTGCAGAACGTGGCATAACTGCCGCGATCCAATTGTCCGGTCTGCTCCGCCTCAACGAGGCAGTTATGAGTTTCGTGGAGTGGTCCAAGTCCAGCGTTGATTACGGTCGCAAGTTGGTCGATTCCGCTCTCGAGGGAGCTCGCGAGGGCGAGGATCAGTTTCTAGAGCAAGAATCATTGGCGCCCTATATCAGCGAATCAGCGCGGCATGCAATCGCGCCTGCGGTTATTGGAGCTTGTGTTGGAGCTGTCGGTGGTTACCTTTTGGGTGGTCGTCGCTCGACGAGCCGGATCCTCGCTTTCGGCCTGGCAGGTGCAGTGATCGGTTTAGGAGCGGGATTGATTTGGGAGAGCCGTCCGTTGACGAGCCGCATGGTCCTGAGTGCGTGGGACAAGGTCAGCAAGACGCGCGACCAACATTGGTTTGAAAAGAATCCAATCGATTACGCATAGAAAGGTGTACAGCCCCTCGAAATCTAGAAACTGCGCCAGCAACTGAATAGGGGAAGCCCTTTCAGTTTTCGTCGTCTGAGGCGGCTGCTGAGAATCAGGGTGCACGGCCGTGGTAGGCACTCTTTCAGCCTCGCAATCCGCAGACTGGATCGTTTCCGGCCGGAACCTCTTTCTGGCGATCCACGCCTTGGGAATTACCGCGTTCTTCTACATCGTGGCCCGGCGGTTGATGCCTCTCCTTCATGCGCAGAGCGATCCCCGATTTGATCAACCGGCTAAGAGGATCGGGAAGGTTTTGCAATTCTGGTTGGGGCAGTGGAAACATCCCCGGTACAAGTTCGCCGGTGTGATGCACATCCTTATATTTGCGGGATTCATCCTATTGGCGCTTCGCGCCTTCTCCCTGTTGATCGTCGGTGTCTCGCCAGACTTTGTGATGCCGGGGTTTTCCAGTAAGACTGGGCATATCTATGACTTCGTAACCGACTACGCGGCGACCGTCGTCTTCCTATGTATGGTTGTGGCGGCAGCGAGGCGGATTGTCTTCAAACCTGCGCGATATGCCGTGCCAGCGAGATTCGGCAAGAGCCACACCGCAGATGCGGTCTTCCTGCTCGGGCTGATCGCCCTGTTGATGGTCGCTGACAGCGCTTACGCCGCCAGCCACACGGTTCAGTTGATGCGGCGGGGGCTTCCGAGCGAGCCGCTGGGCTTTCTATCCCTCGCGTGGGTGCTGCAGGTCGCGTTCGGCAAGATGTCGCTGCCGACGCTCTCTGGTTTGGTAGCCAGCGCTTACCTCACGCATGAGATCGCCTTCTACTTCCTGCTCTGCTATCGGCCGTTCGGTATTCAGTTCCACGTGGAAACATCGCTATTCAGCGTCTACTTCGCGAAACTGACGCGTGGGACGGTCAAGCCCGCGCGGTGGGATGTCCCCGATGATCGCCTTGACCAGGTGAAATCCTTGGGTGTGAAGACATTCGAAGATTTCACCTGGAAGCATATGCTCGACTTCTACTCTTGCGCTGACTGCGGGCGATGCGCTGACAACTGCCCATCGAACGCGGTGGGCCGGCCGCTCGCGCCGCGGTTCCTGACCATTAAGGCGCGTGACTATGCATTCCAGCGCTATCCGGTATTCGGCAAATCACATAGCGGGATAGCCCTCGTCGGCAACGTCTATTCCGAGGACGAGATCTGGTCGTGCACGACCTGCGGCGCGTGTGAAGAGGAATGCCCGCTGCTGGTCGAATACATCGACAAGATCGTGGATTTGCGCCGAGGATTGATCGATGACGGAAATGTGCCGCAATCGCTGCAGAAGCCGTTGAAGGCTCTCGAGAGCCGCGGCAATCCTTACGGAAAGATGGAGAAGAAGAGAGCGGGCTGGACGAAATCGCCGGAATTGCAGAACAGTGCCAAGGTCAAAGTACTCGACGGAAGAGACGATGCTGACACTTTGTACTTCGTCGACAGCATCACATCGTACGACGACCGGATGCAGTCGATTGGGCGCGCGACCGCGAGAATTCTCAGCGAAGTCGGAACGAACTTCGGAATCCTTGGTGCGGGAGAGAAGGATAGCGGTCATGAGGTCCGACGATTCGGCGAGGAAATGCTCTTCGCAGCGCTACGTGACCACAATACTGAGGCGATCAAGGAATCTGGAGTTGAACGCATCGTAACTGCCGATCCCCACGCTTACAACGCCCTGAAACATGACTACAAAGATCTGCCGCCGGTCGAGCACATCAGTCAGGTGATTGCGCGCGAAGTGAAGTCGGGAAATCTCCAATTGAGTCCTGTCGCCGACGAGAACAAGGTCTACGCTTATCACGATCCGTGCTACCTCGGACGGCACAACCAGGTCTACGACGATCCGCGCACCGTGCTCGATGCGATTCCGGGACTGAAGCGAGTGGAGATGACGCGTTCCCGAGACCGTTCTTTCTGCTGCGGTGGAGGCGGGCTGATGTTGTTTTACGAGCCGAAGGAAGAAGAGCGAATGGGAGTGGTCCGTGTCCGGATGGCCGCGGAATCTGGTGCGAACGTGATCGTGACGGCATGCCCCTTCTGCATGGCCAATATCGAAGACGCAATCAAAGTAGCGGGCCTTGAAGGCAAGATGTCGGTGATTGATCTGGCGGAACTGGTCGATCAGCAGATGATTCGCGCGGCCTGTCCCGAGGAATTGGAAGTAGCTATCTGCGGAGGTCAGTGATGGAGATCCTGGTTTGCATTCGGCGCGTGCCTGATACCTCGGAAAACGAAATCGAGCTCAATGCCCAGGGAAACGACATTGAGCGCGACGAGCTCGTTTATTCGGTAAATGAACCTGACAACTATGCGGTCGAGGAGGCGCTGCAGATTCGCGATCGCGTCGGTGGCAGTGTCACGGTGGTGACGGTTGGGAACGAGGAGGACGACGAGATCCTGCGCCGCGAACTGGCCATGGGCGCGAACCAAGCCGTTCTGCTCTCGGACGAAGGATTCGATGGATCTGATGGAAGAGGCATTGCCACGATTCTGAAGAATTTCGTCCAACAAGGGCACTACGACCTGATCCTGACCGGCGTGCAGGCCGATGACGGAGCCGCGCAAGTCGGTGGAATGCTGGCCGCGATGCTCGACTATCCGTTCGCGTCGCTGGTGAATTCCATCACTGTGGAGGACGGGATGTTGAAGGTCAGCCGCGAGATTGAAGGCGGCAATCGCGAAATCAATGAGATTGAGCTGCCCTGCGTCCTTTCTATACAAACAGGAATCAACGAGCCCCGTTACGTCGGCATGCGCGGCATCCGGCAGGTAGCGTCGGTACCAATCCCAAGGATTGGCGCTCCGGATCTTGGCGTTGAGAAATCGGGTGTGGGCCAAACGGCCGCGAAGATCCGCCGCGTGGATTACTTCGTTCCTGTTCAAGGCAAGGGCGCGGAGATTTTGCATGGCAGCCGCGAGGAGAACGCTGACCGGGTCCTGGAGCTGGTGGCGGCAAATGGAGGTTTGAAATGACGGGGCGGATCTTTGCATGCATTGCTCATCGAGGCGGAGTGGTTGACGATTCGGCGCTCGAGTTACTGGCGGCCGCGAAAGAGATTGATGCAACGGCATCTCTCACCGCGATTGCCGTCGGTGTTGGGAGCAATCTGGATGCTGCGTGCAGTTCGCTGCAGGTGTCCTATCAAGAAGTCTGGAAGATCGCAAACGAAGCTCTTGCGTATCCCAATGCAGAATTAGTGCGGCAAGCTCTGGTGCGTGTGTTGCCGGCGAACTGCACTGTGCTGATGCCACAAGATCATTTCGGGATCGATCTGGCGCCGGGCCTTTCCATCAAGCTGAACGCGGCTTTTGTGCCGGACGCTGTGGCAATCGACGGCGTAGAAGGGAACTCGCTCAAACTGGTCCGGCAGGAGTTCAGCGGACAAGTCAGCGCACACGTCGCCTGCGATTTGTCGTCGGGAGCGGTGATCAATATTCGGCCTGGAGCTTTCAAGCCAGAAACCGTCGTGCCGATTGCGGGCGTCGTTGTCGACAAGTCCGCCGGTGTAGGAGCCCTGTCGGCGAAGCGGCGGTATGTCGAGACCATGGTGGCCGAGGCCAGCGACGTGGACATCACGAAACACAGCGTGCTGGTCTCGATCGGACGCGGCATTCAGGAAAAGGACAACGTCAGCCTGGCGGACGAACTTGCCGAAGTGCTGGGCGCAGCGGTCAGTTGCTCCCGGCCCGTCGCCGACGCCAAGTGGCTCGACAAGTCGCGGCAAGTTGGGTCATCGGGAAAGACCGTCAAACCGAAACTCTATCTGGCATGCGGCATCAGCGGCGCATTCCAACATCTGGCCGGCATCAAAGGCAGTCCACTTCTCATCGCGATTAACAAGAATCCGAAGGCTCCCATCTTCCAGGTGGCTGACGTTGGTATCGTCGACGACCTCCTGGAGTTCTTGCCGTTGCTGACCGAAAAAGCTCGTGAACTGCGCGGCGTCGCCGCGAGGTGAGGATTTCATGCTCGCACCGAAAACTCTGAAACTCAGTCTGAAATCTCTGAAGGAATTCGCCAGGAAGCGTCTCCCCGACGAAGTCTTGATCGAACTCGACGAGAAGGACGAATGCCCGCTCGACGTTGTGCGCGACATGTGCAGCCCCGACAAACTAGGCATTCAACTGCTCTTCATTCCCGAAGAGTTCGGCGGCATGGGGGGCGGCACTTTCGACGTCTACTGCATTTGCGAAGAGATGGCGCGCATCGATCTCGGGATCGCGACTTCCGTTCTGGCGACCTTTCTCGGCAGCGATCCCATCACCGTCGGTGCGACGAGTGAGCAAAAGAAAGTATGGCTCAGCCGCATCGCAGACGAGGGATTGCTCTTTGCCTACGGAGCGACTGAGCCGGAGGCAGGAAGCGATCTTGGCGCTTTGCGCACGACAGCCGACCGAGTCCTGAAAGACAGCAAGATCGTCGGCTACAAAATCAATGGCAGCAAGCAATGGATCAGCAACGGCGGAATCGCTGGTGCCTACACGGTGCTAGCCAATACGCCCAGTGGTCCGAGTTGGTTTGTGGTGGAAAAGGACTCGAAGGGTTTCACACACGATGATCCGGAAGAGAAACATGGCATCCGCCTCAGCAACACGGCGGCGCTCGCATTCAATGACGTGTATGTCGACGCCGACCGCTTGATCGGCGGTGTCGAGGGCCAGGGGCTCATTCAGGCGCAGGCGGTCTTCGGCTACACGCGGCTGATGGTCGCCGCCTTCGGGCTCGGTGCCGGATGGGCCGCGCTGGACCGTGCCATTCCGTATTCGACAAAACGGATTCAAGCCGGTTCGCCGCTTTCTGAGAAACAAGGCTACACGCACAAGCTGATCATTCCGCAGGTGGTGCGGCTGGAGGCCGCGCGAGCCTACATTGAAGAAACAGCCATACGCATCGACGCCGGTGATGGCAGCCTGAACACTGAAGGGGCCATCGCAAAATACATGGCGACCGAGGCCGGCAACGCGGCGGCCGATGCCAGCATTCAGGCCCTCGGCGGCTACGGCTATACGCACGAATACATGGTGGAGAAAATCAGCCGCGACGTGCGCATCACCACGATTTACGAGGGCACCTCCGAGATCATGGAGATGACGATCAGCCGCGACCGCTGGCAATTTCATCTGAAGACGCGCGGACAGCACTATCACGAAAAGGCGCGAGAATTGGAGGCGCTGCATGCGCGTCGTCCCAATGTTGGCGCAGATGTCGCGGCACTCGCACATCATGCTCTCGCAGAGATCATGGAAAGAGCGCGCGTCGCGCGCCTGACGCGTTACCAGCACATCCTGCTACGACTGGGCGAATGGATTGCCTACGCGGAGAGCGCCGGTTGTCTTGCACGCCGTGCAGTTCTTCATGCCGAAGGAAAGCTTAACGAAAAAGCCAACCGACGTTTTGATGCCACGGCTCTGGCGACAATCAGTCGCATCTTTGCACGCGACGCCGCGCTCAGAGTCGGGGAAGAAGGGCTGCGTTGGATTTGCGGAGCGGGCGGCACTAGCGACACGGATATGCCCGCCTTCGAAGCCAGCTTGCATTTGCCCGCCATTCACCGTGCGCAGGCGGGCTTAGTTTCTGACATGGACACCGTAGCCGACGTCCTCTACGCTCGTGCGGCAAAACCTGCACTCGCCGCTTAAGCACTCTCGACGCCAGACTATTGCACGCAGCCTCGCAGTCGGCTGCACAGGAGCGTCATCATGGAAGACACAGCTCATCGCGCAGTCGCCATCGTAGGGGTGGGCGCAATTCTGCCCGATGCCCCTAATGTCTTGGCTTTCTGGGACAACATCAAAAAGGGTCGCTACAGCATCAGCGAGGTTACTCCTGACCGTTGGGACTCGAAGTCGTACTGGAATCCGGATCCGAGCGTCCCCGACAAGACGTACTCGAAAATCGGCGGATGGGTGCGCGAGTACTCCTGGGATCCGATGAAGTGGCACATGCCGATCCCACCGCGCGTCACCGATGCGATGGATCAGGCACAGAAGTGGGCGATTGCGGCAACGCGCGAAGCATTGGAGGACTACGGCTATCCAACTCGGCCCCTTGATGGTGATCGTGTCGCGGTCATCCTGGGCAACGCTATGGCGGGCGAGAAGCACTACATGACCGCGATGCGAGTGTATTTCCCGGAGTACGAGCGCGAATTAGCTGGAATCGAAAGCTTCGCGGCTCTACCGGACGAAGTACGCAAAGATATCACGCGACAACTGCATGACCGGATGGGCAAGCGCATCCCCGAGATCACCGAAGATACTATGCCCGGCGAGCTCTCGAACTGCATTGCCGGACGCATCGCAAACATCTACAACTTCCACGGCCCGAACTTTGTGTGTGATGCAGCCTGTGCGTCGGCGATGGCGGCGATGACTGCTGCAGTCGAGGGACTGGCTGCCAGAGATTTCGATGCGGTGATCACCGGCGGCATCGACCGCAATATGGGCGCTTCGACGTTTGTGAAGTTCTGCAAAATCGGAGCGCTGTCGGCCACTGGTACGCGCCCGTATGCGGAGGGGGCCGATGGCTTTGTAATGGGGGAGGGAGCCGCGATCTTCCTGATGAAGCGGTTGGAGGATGCCGAGCGCGATGGAGACAAGATTTATGCCGTGTTGCGCGGTATCGGCGCTTCGAGCGACGGGAGAGGGAAGGGAATTACCGCGCCCAACCCGATCGGGCAGAAACTCTGCATCGAACGGGGTTGGCAAAATGCGGGCCTCTCGCCTGCAACGGCGACGATGTTTGAGGGACACGGCACGTCGACGCGCGTCGGCGATGTTGTGGAGGCGCAGAGCCTGGATGGAGTGCTCAGTACTCATCATCTTCCAACGCACTCGGTGGCTCTGGGTTCGGTGAAGTCCAACATCGGTCATCTGAAAGGAGCGGCTGGTGCGGCAGGGTTGTTGAAGACTGCTCTGAGCTTGCATGACAAAGTGCTGCCGCCGAGTGTGCATTGCGAGCATCCGAGTCCGGATATCGACTTTGCTCACTCGCCACTCTACGTCAACACCGAACTCAGGCCGTGGACGGTTCCGGCAGACACACCGCGGCGTGCCGGAGTCAGCGCCTTCGGTTTTGGCGGCACGAATTTTCATATCGTGCTCGAAGAGCACATTCCCCACCGGCTTACGGGGAATGGCAGGCGGTCGGCGACGGTCAATTTCCCGACGGTCAATGTCCCGGCCGTCGATATCCCGCAAACTGGAATCAGCGAGGCCAGTATGAATGCGAAAACAGTTCGGAGTGCATCTAAATTTTCTTCATCTGCGAATTCATCTCTTCCCTCGTCTTCCCATCCCACGCGCAAATCTCCTCTTCGTGGAGCGTTGCTGATCGGCGCGGCATCCAAATCAGCGTTGGCCGAGCGCTTGCGCTCTGTGCGCTCGACCTTCGAGGCCGGGATTCTCCCGCTTCCAACCGCGCCTTCAGAGTCTGACCTGCGTGCTCCTGAACGTTTGGCAATCGACTATCGCGATGCCGCTGACCTCGCCGACAAATCGGCAAAGGCACTAAAAGCATTTGCAGCGGACCAGCCCGCAATGTGGAAAGCGCTGCGGGCGCAGGGAATCTTCCGCGGACAAGGCCGGCCGGGCAAAGTCGCATTCCTCTATACCGGCCAGGGATCGCAGTACGTGAACATGCTGCGTCCGCTCTGCGAGGCCGAGGAGATCGTCCGCGACACCTTCGCCGAAGCGGACCGCATCATGACCGCCTTGCTGGGTAAGCCGCTTAGCAAGTTCATCTTCGTCGACGAGAAAGACGCCGAGGCTGTGGCGAAAGCGGAAGAGGATCTCCGGCAGACGGCGATTACTCAACCGGCCGTATTGGCCACGGATCTCGCGTTGACCAGACTCCTTGCCGCCTATGGGATCGGGCCCGATTTCACGATGGGCCACAGCCTCGGAGAATATGGCGCGCTGGTTGCTGCGGGTGCGCTACCCTTCGCCGATGCTCTCGAAGCCGTGAGTGCGCGCGGGCGTGAGATGACTCGTGTCTCTCTCGCCGACAACGGGAAGATGGCTGCGGTCTTCGCGCCGCTCGAGGAGATCGAACGACTGTTGAAAACGGTCGATGGCTATCTCGTGATCGCCAACATCAACAGCCGGTCGCAGGCGGTCATCGGTGGCGCCAGCACGGCCATTCAACAAGCGATAGAAGTTTTCCGCAAAGCCGGATGCGAGGTCGCGGAGTTACCCGTGAGCCATGCGTTCCACACCTCGATTGTTGCCCCGGCCAGCGAGCCTCTGCGCCGCACACTGGAGAGACTGCACCTGGAATCTCCCCACATTCCGATCGTCGCGAATGTGAGCGGAGAGTTCTATCCGATGGGGGCGAATGCTGTTCCGCAGATGCTCGATATTCTTGCCAAACAAGTTGCCGCACCGGTGCAATTCGTGAAGGGACTGCGGACGCTATACGACTCTGGGGTCCGGATCTTCGTCGAGGTCGGACCGAAAAAGGCTCTGCAGGGATTCGCTGAAGATGTTCTCGGCGAACGCGGGGATGTGGTGTCGTTGTTCACGAACCATCCCAAGTTTGGCGACATCGCGTCGTTTAATCAGGCGCTGTGCGGGCTCTACGCCGCCGGATTAGGCCGGGGATCTACAGTGGAAGCAGAGAAGCCGGCGGTTTCAGTCACTGCGGCGGCGGAGCAGAAGGCGCGCTCAGCGGTCAGCGTTGCTGCAGCAAGCAAGGCAACGCAGCTCGCGACGCCGTCAAATGGCAACCGTTATGCCGAACTTGGGCACCTCTTCGCCGAAGTTCTTGAGCGCGGATGGGAGATTTATGGAGGCGAGGACCGGAATCGGCCTGCAGCACCGGTTGTTATCGCCGGAGCGGCTCTGGGCCTGCCCGGCACAGAACACATCTTCGATGACGAGAACGTGGCCCGAATCCTGCGCGGCGATCAGTTCATCGATTTGATCCCGAGCCGTTTTCGTCACGACATGCTCGACAAGCACATCACCCGGCTCGTGAAGAGTGACAACGGCGGGCCGACCTTCGAGACGATCAATAATGTCGCCGATGTCATCAAGTTGGCTGGCCGCGGAGGGGCCTTCGACCTCGAAAAGGAATTCGGCGTTTCCTCGGATCGGATTGCTGCTCTTGATCGCGCGACACAACTCGCGATTGCAGTGGGCATCGAGGCACTGCGCGATGCCGGCATTCCGCTGGTGATGCGCTACAAGACGACGAGCAAAGGCACAAAGCTCCCGGATCGTTGGGCGTTGCCCGATTTGTTACGTGATGAAACCGGTGTGATCTTTGCCTCGGCTTTCCCGGGTTGTGATGCATATGCCGACGAGATGGCCCGGTATTACACAGACCACTCGCGTCGGGAGCAGGCGGGATTGCTCGAGGGTCTGCTGAGCCGCGCCGGGAAATTGAACGGCTCCGTTCTCGAACAGGAGGTCGAGCGCCGTCTCGAAGATCTGCGCGATGCCATCGAAAAGGAACCGTATGTTTTCGATCGACGTTTCCTGTTGCGCACGCTGGCCATGGGGCACTCGCAGTTTGCTGAGTTCATCAGCGCCCGCGGTCCGAACACGCAAATCAACTCTGCTTGCGCCAGTACGACACAGGCTGTCTCGCTGGCACAAGACTGGATTCGCGCCGGACGGTGCCGTCGCGTCGTTGTGGTGTCGGCCGACGACATTACCACTGATCATCTGATCGGCTGGTTTGGTGCGGGATTTCTGGCGAGTGGAGCCGCCGCCACTGACGAAGTGGTGGAAGAAGCCGCGACTCCGTTTGACCGCCGCCGCCACGGATTGATCGTCGGTATGGGAGCGGCCGGCCTGGTGGTGGAAAGTGACGAAGCCATTCGTGAGCGCGGAATGCAGCCGATTTGTGAAGTGCTGAGCGCGGTGACGGCGAACAGCGCATTCCATGGGACTCGTCTCGATGTCGACCATATTGGCGCCGTCATGGAGGATTTGGTCTCGCAGGCGGAAAAGAGTCACGGCATCTCGCGGCACGAGATGGCGGCACGAACTGTGTTTGTGTCACACGAGACTTATACGCCGGCGCGCGGCGGAAGCGCTTCGGCGGAGATTCATGCGTTGCGCAGGGTATTTGGGGGCGCGGCCGATCAGATCGTCATCGCCAACACGAAAGGCATGACAGGTCACGCGATGGGCGCGGGCATCGAAGATGTGCTGGCGGTCAAAGCTCTGGAGACAGGTTTGGTGCCGCCAGTTGCTAACTTCAAAGAAATTGATCCGGAACTGGGAGTCCTCAACCTGTCGAAGGGTGGCGGATATCCCGTCGAATACGCGCTGCGCCTGGGCGCTGGATTCGGGTCTCAAATCAGTATGACCTTGTTGCGATGGGTTGCCACCAAAGACGGGGCACACCGTCGTCCGAAAGACCTCGGTTATGCGTATCGCGTTGTCGACGACGCATCGTGGAAGAATTGGCTTGGCGAGCTTTCGGGCCATCCCTGCGATGACCTTGAAGTGGTGAACCGGACGTTGCGTGTGCGCGATCAAGCTGGCACCCGAATGGCCGAAGTTGCGCAGAAATCGAAAGCAGTCCCGGCCGCAATACAGTTGCCGGTCGCTGCTCCAACCCTTCAACATTCTCCTGCGACCATCGTTGAGGTTTCGCCAGTGATTGCGGTCGCCCCAAGTGCGACTCCAGCACCCGAGACACCCTTCAAGAAAGTGGAAGCAAAACCACTGGCATCATCGATCTCGCAGCCGCCTTCCCCTTCCACCACATCAAAACCCGCAGCCGCAGAAGATCCTGTGGAGGATCGAGTGCTGGCGCTCGTGTCGGAGAAGACTGGTTACCCGGTCGACATGCTCGATCTGGATCTCGATCTTGAAGCGGATCTCGGTATCGATACCGTCAAACAAGCGGAAGTCATGGCGACGATTCGGCAAGCGTATGGCATCGTGCGCGATGACAGCATCAAGCTGCGTGATTTTCCGACGCTGGCGCACGTGATCCGTTTCGTGCACGAACGCAGGCCTGATCAAGTGCTGCAAGAGGCTCCCGCTGCCATCTCTCCTAAGAGCGGATCTGCGCAACGAGTCGCAGTGACGGTGTCCGCACCTTCACCAGAACCGCCCGCGGTCGTGGTGGCTCCTCATCCAAGCGTTGGCGATCCCGTGAAAGAGCGGATCCTCGCACTCGTTGTGGAGAAAACGGGATACCCGCAAGACATGCTGGACCTTGATCTTGATCTGGAAGCGGACCTTGGGGTCGACACTGTCAAACAAGCGGAGATGTTTGCGGCCATCCGCGAGATTTATAACATTCCTCGCGATGAGAACCGCAAGCTGCGCGACTATCCCACGCTGAGCCACGTCGTCCGGTTCGTGTATCAGAATCGGCCGGATTTGGCAGGAGTGGCCACGCCACCAACGACTACCGAAACGGCTCAACTCAAGCCCGCAACCTCTGCGCCGACTGCGGTTGCTGCTCCTTCCGTTTCGGTCGAGGAGCATCTGTCGAGCGCCGGCGACCCGATCACGAAGAGAGTTCTGCAGATTGTGGCCGAGAAGACCGGCTATCCGGAGGACATGCTCGACCTGGACCTTGATCTCGAGGCCGACCTCGGCGTCGACACGGTGAAGCAGGCGGAGATGTTTGCCGCGGTTCGCGCGGCTTACAACATTCCACGTGATGAGAACCTCAAGCTGCGCGATTTCCCGACGTTGGCTCACGTGATCAAGTTCGCCCATGAGCGCGCGAACGCTTTACTTACCCCGAGTCAAAGTACATTGAAGGCGGATATTAAACCGATCGCTGATCTACCAGTCGTCCGGCCGGAACGCCCAGTGCTCGCCAGTCTCGATGCGGCGAACGCAACTCCACGCAGAGTGCCGGTTCCAACATTGCGTCCGCCACTCAACATTTGCAAAGCGACGGGAATCAAACTTGAAAGACCAGGCCGCGTTGTGGTCATGCCCGACACGGGAGGAGTCAGCCGCGTATTGGGTGAGCGCCTAAGAGCGGCCGGGGTTGAGGTTCTTACGATCGACGCAGCCCTCGACAACGATGCTCTTACGAGCCAACTCAAAAGCTGGATCGCCGCAGGTCCGATCACCGGAGTGTACTGGCTGTCCGCACTCGATATTGAAGGCAAGTTGGCAGATTTGGATCTGAACACGTGGCACGAAGCGCTGCGAATTCGCGTGAAGTCGTTGTACGCCACGATGCGCGCTCTCTACGAGCAAGTCGCGAATGCCGGTACGTTCCTGGTTACCGCGACGCGTCTCGGCGGACACCACGGGTATGACGAAGCAGGAGCCGTGGCTCCGCTCGGCGGCGCCGTAACCGGCTTTGCCAAAGCGTTCAAACGCGAACGTATGGACTGCTTGGTCAAAGCGGTTGACTTTGAAGTCGATCGCGATCCTGCTGCAATCGCGGGTTTGTTGGTTGCAGAGACGTTACGTGATCCCGGCGTAATGGAAGTCGGCTACACGGGTGATCAGCGCTGGACCATCGGGCTCCAAGAGCAGCCCGCCACCGACGGCCAACCGGGCATGGTATTAACGAAGGACACTGTTTTCGTGGTGACCGGCGCCGCTGGAAGCATCACGTCGGCGATTACGTCGGACTTGGCAGCGGTTTCGGGTGGAACTTTCTATCTACTCGATCTGGTGCCCGAGCCCGATCCTGCAAGTCCGGATCTGATCCGATTCACAACCGACAAAGAGAGCCTAAAACGGGATCTCTTCGCCCGCATTCAAAAACGCGGCGAGCGAGCGACGCCCGCATTGGTAGAGAAGGAGCTTGCCGGCTTGGAGCGTGCTCATGCGGCTCACGCCGCGATTGAGGCTGTACGCGCTGCCGGAGGAGACGTTCACTACTTCAGCGTGAACCTTGCTGATGCTGATGCGGTTACAAAAGTGATCGATCAGATCCGCAAACGCAGCGGGCGTATTGACGTGCTTCTGCACGCGGCTGGCTTGGATCGCAGCCATGCCTTGCCCGACAAGGATCCAGGAGAATTCAATCTTGTCTTCGACGTGAAAGCGGACGGCTTCTTCAATCTGTTGCGCGCAATCGGCGATATGCAACTCGGCGCGACTGTTGCGTTCAGCTCGATTGCTGGCCGCTTCGGCAATGTCGGTCAGACCGACTATTCAGCCGCGAACGACTTGCTGTGCAAGATCACTTCGAGCTTCCGCACGACTCGGCCGGGTACGCGCGGTATTGCGATCGATTGGACGGCGTGGGGCGGCATCGGCATGGCAACGCGCGGCTCCATTCCGAAAGTGATGGAACTCGCCGGAATCGACATGCTTCCGCCGGAAGCGGGAATTCCGTTCATACGAAGAGAACTTACGTCAGGAGCGACTCGAGGTGAAGTCGTCGTTGGCCTGCGCCTCGGCGTGCTGCTCAAAGATCTCGATTCAACAGGCGGGCTCGATGTGGCCGCGGCAGAACCGGAAGAAAGGTCGTTTGTGAAAGCAGGACCCATCGCCGGCAAGGTTGCTGCTGCCAGCCTGTTCGAGGGCTATATTGTCGAGACAACACTCGATCCGCATGAACAGCCGTTTCTCTATGATCACCAGATCGACGGTACTCCAGTGTTACCCGGCGTAATGGGCATTGAGGCCTTCGCCGAAGCAGCGTTGAAGTTCCTCCCGGGGTGGAATGTCCTAGCTGTCGAGGACGTAAACTTCCTCGCGCCATTCAAGTTCTATCGCGGCGAGCCTCGTACTTTGCGGATCGAGACGCAGATTCATCCGCACGGCGACGGTGTTGTGGCTGAGTGTCGTCTGATTGGACAGAGAGTCCTGCCGAACCAGGCCGAGCCGCAGTCGACGACGCACTTTACGGCGCGGCTGCAAATCTCAAAGCGGGCCGTGGAATTGTTGCCCGCGAAGGCCTTCGCACTGCCGGATTGTCCCAGTATCGCGGCTGCGGATATTTATGGTCTCTATTTCCACGGTCCGGCATACCAGGTGGTCGAAAAGGCGTGGCGGAGTGGCAACCAAGTGATTGGTCTGGCTGCGGAGAGTCTGCCGCCGAATCACCAACCGTCGGATTTACCCACGGCGATGGCACCGCGCTTGATCGAACTGTGCTTCCAGACGGCTGGCTTGTGGGAGATGGGCGTGCAGAGTCGTATGGGGCTTCCGCAGCACCTGAGCCGTATGTCCCTGATGTGCTCGCCGGAACTTGCAGTCAGCCGATTGTATGCGGTGGTAACACCAGACCTTGCCAACGCAACCTTTGATGCGGAGGTTCTCGACACAGAGGGCAATTGCTACTTACGTCTCACCGGATACCGCACCATCGCATTGCCAGATGCGATCGAAGCCGTTCGCCTGAAGCGCCTGCGGACAGTGATGGGTGAGGAAGCACTGATGGTGGCGTAGAGAGTATTTCAGCGCGCCCAGGCTCTCAAGTTGGAGCACACATGAAAAGCGATTTCGAACGCGTTGCGATTGTGAATCGCGGCGAAGCCGCGATGCGGTTTATCCGAGCGGCACGCGAATTCAGCCACGAGCACGACCAGCCATTGCGCACGATTGCGTTCTTTACCGATCCCGATCGCAATGCGATGTTCGTGCGTGAGGC
>Ga0335078_10003940_pt1 | contig 22077 bp, 22 predicted proteins | sample Lox_Sample_32_FD_206711 | JGI IMG/M metagenome (GOLD analysis project Ga0335078, IMG submission 206711) | Soil microbial communities from Loxahatchee National Wildlife Refuge, Florida, United States - Lox_Sample_3.2 | ecosystem: Environmental > Terrestrial > Soil > Wetlands | place: USA...
CTGGTACTCTGGCCCTTCGTTGAACCAAATGCTTAATTAGACTTCCGAGAATATCGACAGGAGTGAAATTTTCTTTGTGATTGAAATATACACAGGCAATTGCGACACTGTCGTCACATAAGAACTTCTGTTCCAAGTAGTTGATTACAATTGAACTAAAACGCCGTTAGCCAAACTGTAGAAAGATGCGATACGCGAGTACAGTCTTTCCAGCACCAGCTAATATAAGCATTGCATACAATCAAAGAGTTTTACGATCACCAGGACACCACAAAACATTGAATTTCCCGTTGACCCAATCTTGAAACGTGACGTCATTTAATAACCATTCCCCAGTACCTTCTTGTCGCCGTTCAAAAGTATCGTCTTGTTTTGACCAAAAGTTTAATTGCGACAGCCATTTCACAATTTTTCGATCTTTTTCGTCTTGAATTCGATTCTCATGATCTGAGAGCAAATACATCAGTTACACTAGTAGTACAACGAATGATATTTGAAGCCTCTTACATCTTTGACCATTTTGCAATGTTGTCACCTTATCGTTGATTATCTCCACATCGCTCTTGACTCTTTGTAAATCGCTCTTGATGGCGTGCGAGAGAGTCCTTCAATCAGTTCGGAGGCTTACCAAAACTTACATATGCTGATTTTCCAGCGCGAGGACAAAAAGCGATTTGACTCGTTCTATTTGGGATAGTATTTCTTTGATTTCTTCCTTGGCAAAGTGCCAGGTCAACGATTTCACAACCCTTCTGCCGTCGGCGTCCAGCTTCTTCCCAAGACGCTCCAAAACAGATTTAAACTGATCTCGAGGACCGTTCTTGGTCATCAAAGCCTCCATCGTAGATCTCCACTCATCTGTGTCTGCTTTGCTTTCGAGTTCAGAGAGAACGACCTTTGTGCTGGCGAGTTCATTGATAAGGGTCTTTCGTTCCTCATTTGCGCCCTTTGCGTCTTTGATGTAGGTAATCACCCTTTCCGACAGCTCTAGGAGATTGTAAATACTCGCAGCGAATCCCACAGCTTCCATTGTTGAGTTTCGGGCGTGTGTAGGTGTGGGAGGAAGCGGTTACGATGGCTGTGGAGGACAAAGCCAATGTAAAGCTGATGGCGTGGCTGATTATCAACCCGTGTATGCATGATTATCTAACTCAACTTAAAATTTGAACAGCGGCGATACGAGGACTGTGTTTAGTTTAAGACGGCTTCTGTGGTGGCGGTGCACTGTCAGCATTCTGATCATCAGAAAGGTTGAACTAGCTTTCTTCCATACGACCAGACCGTCGGACCCGGAGAGTGGAAGCGTCGACTTGCCGAAAAGTTGGGGTTCCAATTAGTCCACACACCATGGAACTGTCTGATTTACCAAATATTCAACCTGTTCAGCACTATAACACACAGACTCACCTTCCGAAATTATGACTCAACGAGCACCTATGTCCAACAACGTCAAGTATCCGGGGCTGGATGCCCGAAGTTGCACTCTCGCGCTTATGTCAATGACAGCCCCAATTCAAATTCTCAAGCGACCGGAATTTCAGAAGGTTCCGGTGACAGTTTCCATCCATTTGAAGCTGCCCTAGACAGACTGCCTGATGACGCGAAAACCACCAAAGATCGAGGTTTCACGCCCGAGGACATTTTACAATTGTATAATAGATATGCTGCCTACGAAGACACGGTGTGTACAGTATGTTGCACCACCCCAGGGGCTGCTGGCGTAACGGTGGTTATGGTGGAATACCTCGAAACAAAGCGCTCCTCCTTCATTAAGTTTTTGGAAGGCAATAAAGACATCGATGAAGACGCCGATGAAAACATCAAGAAGTCTGCATCATCTCCTTATCAGCGTATTGGGGTCGCTGTGAACGAGGAGATTTCGGACGAAAAGAAGACCTACATCACCGACGTTCTTGGCCTAGTTCAAAAGATCGATTTCCCCATGGACTCAGTAGAATCAAAAGATGATCAGAAAAAGGCTGAAGGACTAGAGGTACATGCTTTTCTGCTTACCCTCAACTAATGAAATATAGTTAGTTTCCAATTTGTTCAATTGGATGCTTAATTTAGTCATAGCAGCCTGCCGTAAAAAGATCGAGTTTCATTTCTATGGGCGACAATCACCGAAGCAAACGACTCTAAGAGCGCTCTACACGTTTTTGCAAGCACACCAGATTCAGCCTCCATTTGATCCAAATTTGGCGTATTCACTATTGCCGTATCTTAACTTGCCACCGCACTCTCAAGCAAGTCATGAGAGATGGATGTTTGTTTGCGCAACAAACCTTAAAGGTTTTTTGTCTGACATCTTGGACTAGCGATTTCAAACGCTTCAACGTCTTCGTCAGATACTGATGGATATGCGCATCCAACCGAAGCTGAATTGAAATCTGGGGAAGTTGGCATCACAGAAGCGCATTCCGAAGCGGGGGCAAGGGACCTCGGAACTCTGAATTGTGTTTCATCTCAGATCAATTGAGACGCGGGATCAGCAGTGTAAGGACCCGATCTATCCGTCCGAACCCTAACGTGCTGGGAGTATGGATGCTCGACACCCGCACTTCTCGAGTAAACCGCGCGTTCTGTAAATTTAAGTTAAATTTATGATACGTTGTTTGAGCCTACTGATAAGGCGGCCTATTTTCTCATCTTATCTTCGATTTCTCCTTAATGCGATGTTTATTGAAGGTACACGATATCGAATCTGAAAAACGGCAATATCTGACGATTAAGTCTTGTTGGCCTCTGGCCAGCGCTCCGATAAATGCACAAATTACCGTGACAGTGAAGATTCTCGTTGAGATACGGTGTTTGGAATACTGCAGCTGAAGGTACGAGCAGTTGTAAAGGCTAGGACGGCGCCATAGGGAAAGCAGTTTGTCTTGAAAAGGGGTGCCTAAGTTCTCTGTCGCATCTTTGTAGGATTCAAGAGGAATTAATATTCCATTACCACTGGGTCCTTTCTTTGAAAGAGTGAAAATGCCCTACCTAAGAATAGTACGGATAGGGATAGAAAATCGAACAAAGCTGCTCCACTCGAGATCTATCGTTCCCGACCTGATCATATAAATTCAAACTCCGGAGCTTCAATAGCTCACTTATTTCCCCAACTTTTACAATCAGAACAAACTGCATCATGAGAACAGCCTCCTCCCGAGCAATTCTGATAACGATTCGGTCCTTTATTTCCACCGCCGCAATTGCAAACACAGTATCCAGCTCCCACCCTTGTCCCGCAGCAAACAATTGCGATGCGTCTTTTGGCTGCACAACGAATCAACTTGATTACTAACCGACAAAGATCGAGCATCGCACATGACTTTCTGGCCTGTCGCGGGGCTTCGGGTTGCTTTTGCACAGTGGATTATATTCCGACTGCGATGCCCGCACCCGTGGATATTATGACACATACCGAGTACGTTTCCGGTGCAAATTCAGCAGATGCGTGAAACCTGCTTTGCACGGTCATAGGGACGAATCGAGGTTGCCGGTCGAAGGTTTTGTATGTTTAGTCATCCGTTGGAATCGCATTGCCACCTTAGTCCTATCACTCGGAGAATCGGAGTCGCTAGATTGTTACCGGCCACTTAATCTGTCCGGCTCTACCCGATCAAATAAGTAAATGTCTAGGAAATCGGTTGAGATACATGATGGTCCAATAGGCTTTCCGCCCGGCTAACTTTAACCTTCACACTTTGCATTCTAATCACAGCTGACGTAAATGACATCCGTCACGTCGTCCACGTCCTCTCCCTATTTAAGCCTTTGCTGCGTCGGGGGGTTCGGGTGCTGCCAAGGTTGAAGCCGTCGGTTCTAAAATCTGAATTGACTTGTTCTTTATTGTCGCAATTTTGAATGGAAAATAATGAACCGCACATCCACAATCTTTTAACCGAGTTTGGGGATGAACCCAGCGACTTCGAGCACCTTCTGGACTATGGACCCTATCGATACCATTTACTCCTTCAGCTCAACCAGGTCGAGCCAGAGTGTGCCAAGAACAAAGTCCTCTATCAACTCTATGACACCATGTCACGCAACGATGAAAAAGCCATACAGGCTGAGGTTGAAGATTGTATTCAACTTCTGTGGCGTATCTCTACGCCGATTACGAGACCAGAGTCGGATCGCCACCAGCTTTAGTCATTAAACTCCAAGTTGTCATGAGGGATGGGATCTTACACCAGCAGCCTCATGCGAACACCCTCGAGTATCCCCGAACCAACCCTGTCACCAACATCTTTGCTGATGTCGATACCTATTGCTCGTCGGCGGTAAAGCGGATAGAAGAAATCCAACCACACATTTTCAAAGTCGACATCGGCGGATCAATGTATTGTATGAAAAGCGTTCATCGTACCGGACGAAAGGAGGATTTTGTTCGTGAAGTGTCGGTGCTCAGATAGTGTTCTCATCCAACCATCGTGCAGCTGATCGGACTTGTGGAAACTGAAGTAGGAAAGATTGAGGGAATGATAACCAGTTACATTGGACAGGGGAGGTCTTTGTGTGATATTGAGACTGTCTCTCGCGAGGAATACACGAGATGGGCCGATCAAATACGTTCGGCAATCGAATACCTTCATGGCAAAGGGTTGGTTTGGGGAGACGCCAAGTCGGCTAATATCCTCATTGGAGGAGATCGCAATGCCGTTTTGGTGGACTTTGGAGGTGGATATACGGACAAATGGGTCGACAAGGTTAATCACGACACACCTTGTGGTGACTTGCAAGGCTTAGATCGTGTCCTGGCATTTATGAAAGAGAGGTTACGCCAGGATATTAGTACTAAGTAGAGTTTCTAAATGAATTCCTACGCAAAACAGCGGCCCTACAGCCGATAATACCTCCGCGATATCGGAGGCGGTAGTGGATATTATGGTCTGTACTTTGTTGACGGAACCCGGGAACATGGCTCAAATAATGGATCAATCGGGAGACTCATCCCGGAGTGGTATTGCCTCGTTTCTTACCAGGCTGTTAACGGCAGGTTTTTTTGCTTGGTTTGTAAGATTGTTTCGCGGGAACAGTTAGGAAACCGCACTTGGGACTTGGCAGCGACTTTATATCTTTTGATTTCATAGAGCTTCGATGAGATATATTTTCTGGTGTCGTTTATACCATACGCACAGGATGTAGTGTATTCGCTTCTTTGTTACCCACGTTTCATCTGATGCCGCTACTCTACTGAATTCAACTTGGATGCTATGACTCAGGGGCTCCCATTTGACTCAGGACGGATTGTCGGGGAAGCATCGCACGGATTGTGATGAGATGAAGCTAGATGGGCTCGATTACCTCCTTCAGATGAGGACGAGGGGAAATGGGATCAAAATCTAGCAAGTGGGGGACACAATTCGAGGAGGATGTGCAGAGATGGAATCTGTTATAAACCGTGAGATCATATTACTACAAACAAACCTAGCTACATCGATGAAAGCATGTCGCATCGTCACTTCCCCTTCTTTCATTACTGCAAGCCGCTTCAAGTACAAACATATCCCCAAGGCCATCAACCGTTCACAAGGCCAACTCTTCCTCTTTGCGCTCCCATAATGAATCGCCCCTTTTTGTAGCAATAGTTGGCCTGGAAAGATACAAGACAGTCTCGCTCAAAGAAATGCGAGATGGTGCGAACTTCGAACTTGAAGGCACATACTGAAGTAAAGACAAGATATGTACAGGGTTGGATAGTGAATTATTGGATTCTAGAGATGTCTGTGGCGCTGTACGCATATCAAAGTACGAAGCATTAAACATTCTACTGGACTTTCTCCACCATCTTTCCTCCTCTATGGCGAAGAGCCCAAATTCGATGGAAAATGAGCACTTGGAAATCAAATGGAGTACAAAGGTGCAAAGGAGTCTAAGATTGGGACTTCTACGCCACTCAACCCCAGTGTGGTTGGTATCGCTGCTCTCGAATAAGGAAACGGAGGAAAGTTTCAATTGATCAACTCGTTGACGTTTGAAGTCGGATCTCGAGTCAATAACACCAGAATTGCTAATGAAACCAAATAAACTGTCAACTTGACTAAGGCCGGTTTGTTCTCGGGTTCAACATGCTGAAAACTGTAGTAAGAGAAATAAAGGAACAAAGGGGATGGCAATCGCAAGTCCGTGGCTGACCTTGTGGCCTGTGATGATGGAAAACTGGTCACGCCGTCAAAGTCCTTCTACCAGCCAATGAGAACTCAACAAATTGCAGGAATTATTAGACGACATTGATGCCATGGAAGAGCAGTGGAAGGATGAACATGAATTGGGATGGATTACCTCTGCAATCTAGCTCTAGGAGAGGAAAGTGAGGGATGCATAGAACTTCTCTTTGCAAAGTATGTGGGATACATGATTCTCGCCATTTATCCACTAGACAAATAATCGAACGAAAGCGAAGACTTCGTGGTATTGATGGTAATACAGTTGCCCCGCCACATCTCCGCTGAGCCTTAATTGCTAACCTCCAAGTTCAACAAGTTCAGAAGGCACAAGATGCGGGAATACTTGGCTTCGACTTTAGACAGCTGGGAGAAGATGATGGGTCAGGTAATGATCTCCCATCTACCGGGTTGATTTAAGGGGTAAGAAGTTTTGAAGGGATGTAAGATCTTCAATCAAGGGTATCGTTGGATTGATTGCATTGACCAAAATCGTTCAAAGCTTTCCACTAGTCCTCAATATAGGAACTATGTATTACAGTAGACGACTATCGGCATTACCAAATTCCAGAGTGCTTGATTGCGTCGGCCGCCGTGGGATTGTGGAAGTGGGAAGGTGAATTCATCCATCAGCGGAGGCAATTTTTGAGCATAAATGTGAAGACAACATGAATGCATCTCTAAATTTATTGTTTAATCTGATAGATTGTCTCGTATGCTGTATATGTGGGGTCGGGGGATGGGATCTTAAGGAGCAGGACCGACATCATATTCCCTTGTAATACTCATGACTCGTAGACTACATAGAACAGGACTCCCGTCGTTGAATCCGGTCTCAACCCACGATGACACTACTTTCTCCTGTCCTCTGTACCATGTTCCGATGTGCACAAAGCATACAGTCGAGCACAATTCCCACTTGTCTACACTCCAAGAGACTCGCGCACGTTAACCGAGCCATCTCATTTCCGGCGGTACATATATAGACTCTCGCATTACTGCCAATACTCACCCGTGATCCGTTTGCACTGAGGATCTGAGAGACTGTAGCTGTCTGCCAATGCTCGTTGGTATCTACTTCGATCTTAGCAGTCGGATTCCCACAACGACAAGGGATAGTTGTGTATTGGATTCGTCTCGACGCAAGCTCGGCACTGAACGTTGCTACAAGCACTCCTTCGTTCCTCGCTCGAAGTACAATCAGACGCGCATCATTTTCCCAATTGGGTTCCACGTCAATCCTAATCGAAAGATTGGGGCTACCATCCCCCAAGAACTTCCGATAGTCGTCGCTTAACGGAATTGGATAAACCGGGCGTGTGACACTGGCGGCTCTGATATAGCCGCCATTATCGGTAGGCAAGTCAAGAATCTGACCATATTGAACATGAAACAAAATCAACGCCTCTGGCCGAACTGTTGGCTTAATGAGGAAGTCGGATACCAGTACAACTCCGTTTGATTGTGCTCCAAACACATCCGTAACCGTCGTCATTTCTAAACTGGCGTTACCGGCTGGAATTATTTGCCAGCTGCGTGAAAGGACATTTGTACTCATGTCAGTCAGCGGTTTCGGGTGTTCAACACCAGCAACCATTTCAAGCAACATGCCAATCCACTCTGCGCTAGAGACTCCTCCACTCAGTGCTTGCCCGACCACTGCTGCCCAGTCATACACCTTAGGTCCATAGATAAAATTCGAATGAAATGCTACTTGGGTATGGGCCCCGGCCGGCTTTCCGTCGTGGCGTAAGGACTTGCAACAGACAGCGTAAACAGTGGCTAGAATAATCGTCGTCATAACATACCAGTGGTCCATGGCTTCATCTCCCAATTCGGAAGCGTGTTGTAAGCCTGGATGGTGCCAAAAATGCTTTCTGCATGGATCGACGAGGTTGGACAATCCGTCATGGTGCGGAATAAACTGCTGCATGGGGGCACGGAGGATTGCTTCAATATGAAAGGACCAAAATGCCGCTAATCGTTTGTGTTCGGCGTAGATTAAGTCATGATCCGGTACCGGTTTAATTCGCACATTCATAGATAATCTTGGAGACTCTACGGCGCGGGTTGCTTGATCAAAAGCATATTCCCATACATCTGATAGATATTGAGTATTTACTGTTCCATCGTTACCGGCTAAATGCTGGAAAGCGACCCAAGGTATGCTTCGTATTGGTATCACTTGCGGTTTATATGTGACAGCAGGATTTGCAGCGGTAGGCTGCACTGCCATTAGGTCAGTTTCTCCGACTGACGCTGTAACTAAAACAACATCAGGGTGTCCGGTACGATAGCGACTGCTCGATATTTGAGCCACGTAATCATCCTCATTATTTACCGCCCAAAGAGACGCTGATACTTGGAACCCAAGCTCTGACAGAACAGTAGCTAAGGCCCAAACCGTGAATGAGCGGGTTGGGTAACATTCATGACGCCGTCGGTGGAGAGAGGTAAGAACCCATCGGACGAGGCCAATCGAGTAGGGCATATCAACCGTTTGTAGCAAGTTGCACGAAAGTATCTCATTAATAGAAGCGCCGCTGACTCGAGCTTGATTGTTTTCAACCGCGCGTATGAGACTTTGTCGAATAGGATCCGTGTCTTCCTCGGTCGCAACTGCTTTGACATATTGACGAAACGCCGCGTATATAGGGCCTTCAATCTTGACATCTTCTCCTTCTTGGTCGTAGTGGAGTAGACCGTACGGTACTGACGCCACAAGGACATGAGTGGCAGTATCAGGTTCAAAAAAACATAACAGAGCGACAGTTAGCGCCCTAAGGCAAATCTGAGCGGCATCGCCCTCCATAGCTGTCGATGCATTTGGGAGGGGGAATGATGTGAGAGTCCCATCCTTCACTGCAGTACCCTGAACCCCACTAATTTGTGCTCTCCTAGCCATTTAGGAATGAACTCATATATTTCGTACCTTGAACGATAGCGGTTGATATCAAAAGTACTGCAAGCGGAGAGCTCACAACCAGCAGACCCAAGAACCTGCGCAAGTGATTTAGTCCGTTCTCGAGCCTTCCACCAGCCATAGGCACCCACCGCAAGCTCCACAGCCGATTTGATGTCTAGAAAAGGCACACCAATCCCAGTCAGTGGGCCCCAGTTTGTCTTGAACTGCAGGTCCATGTTATGTGTGTATACGACGACAAAAGCGACGGAAGAGAGTTGCACATTAAGGACCTCGATCCAACGAGAACGCTCCAACAATTTGTCCAATCGGGAGAGCACGTAACACGAGGGAATTGCTGTGTTTTGATTGGAAAATAGGTTTGGATACATTATCCCACTCTTGAGAATTGGGGCTGCACCATGAAAAACGACAATCCGCATTGGCTGGCTCATTCACTGTCCAATCACACAACACCTTGCTGCACATGGTTGGCGTGGTTCTGGGATTGGTAAACTTTAAAACCACCCAGCGATTTAGCTTTTCTGGGCGAACGACGGGTATGCCGGACGCTCCACATCCTCCCCCTATTATTATGCTTCAGTCTTTTATCGAAAGCCCGATCATTTCCTACCCGACTTCCGCAGGTTCCGACGAGCTTCAAAATTTTCTGCATATCCGTGCTCCTCCGACCGCTGCAATGTTGTTGCTCTGTAAGCCATCCATTATCTTGAAATGCGATGCTACTTCGGGGTGTGTATTCCCAAACCCTCCAAAGGGCGGCTACTGTCCTAACTGTGGCGCTAGAAATGAGGTTTAACCCCCATATGGGTCCATCGTAACAATAGTGAACATCCGCTTAATTTATGAACTTCGAGTTACGCGCTCCTGAGTATAACCTAGCTTGTGCTATTTGACTATGTATATATCCCAAAATAACTCAAAAATTCCATTTTTGACAGACAATTTCCCATCGCTCTTGATTGGCGGCCCAGATATCCATGATGAGCTTCCCCAATTTTTCGGTTGCCGGTGATTCCTATTCACCTGAACTCTGAAACAGCTCTGCAACACACCAGATTACAATCTCAAAGTCATATCTAACAATGCAATACTCTAAGTTCCGTTGTTTGCAATAATCCAGGATGGAACGGCTCCTCTCGAAAATGGAGACGAGATTTTGAAACGTCTTAGACTCTTCACGTGAAGCCATATGCTTGATAAACTATCCGTATTTCCGCGAAGGGTGGCACCAAACGTGTCCCACAATTGGACGTCAAGCCACGTTGACATGCAGCCAAGTACACCGGCATGAGACCTGCTGAGCTGTGGTCGAAAAAGCATCCTGCCAAGAGGTGCCCCAGGCCCAATGTTCCTATTACCCAACCCCTCTCCACAGGTTTCAACTTTCAAAAGAATCAACGCAATATTTGTTCGGTTCGCCCGGCCCACCATTAGAAAACCAATTAGGCACTATATTAAACATTCTCCACTTTCCGAAGGAGCCTCATGTGTTTCCATAAATAGGTATGGAAAAGCGGAGACAAACCGGTCCCGCTGTAGTGTTCAACTTTCGGTGCAGTGTTTCAGCCCTATCCCCTTGAGCCACTAAATTTGAAGTTTATGTGTCGGAATATTGCCTTGACATTGCCTTGACGTTAGGGATACCCAGTGAATACGAGATCGGCTTTTTTCCTAGGTTTCCTACATAAAGTTTACTGGCCTCCGACTAAGTGCATATAAATAAAGTTACAAGAGGGCGTGGTTGCTGGCCTACCAACATAACCATAGCCTCAGTCCATAGGTAAATATGGTATTCTCCAATCGGTTGCTCTATAAACGCATGGACCGCAAGGCATGTTCCCGCGTTTCACTTTGAAATTGGTACGGGGGAAGCAGCTGGAATGGACAAACCTTAATTAAAGAGCTCAAGGCGGAGCTGAATGGGTTCGGCCTGCGTTAGACTTCGCACAGCCCCCTAAGTAGCGAATGTCATCCCGAAATAACTGCGCTCGGACAAAATTTCACAAGAGACAGAAGTCCATTTTCTGTGAACTATAGCGGTAACTCACGTATCTGTGCGTCTAAATAGTATCTATAAATACGAAACATGTCGCGTCCACTATTCAAGGAGTTTGCAGGCATGGTACCTTACAAACCTATTGAACGGATTTCAATGCCCTTCCTGTCCACTCTCTTCGCTTTGGGACTTTGTCAACTAGATGTTAGCGAGCAACCGGGTGTGGAGCGTCACTTGGTCCCTCTAAATGCAAGCGCAGCGAATGTCCAAGCTCAATTGGCAACTGCAAAATCCGGTTTGATGTTGCGTCAATTATACTGCCCTTATCAAGGCGGCGGACTGTGTCCCGGTATGCAATTCAACCGTTCAAGAGCTAATGAGCAGGGGGGTTTTGGTGTCTTACGGACGAACTCTGCTGTAGGGGCAGTTGTGGTTATCCAAGTGGGTCGTGCTGTTCAGATGGAACAAGTTGCTGGCCAGGTTCATTCTGTTGTAACAACGGATACTGTTCTCAAAATGGCGGTGAGTGTTGTCAAGGAGGTGGAAGCTGTAACCCTGGATATCGCTGTGTTCTCTACCTTGGCGTGCCAAAATGTTGTCCTAATTCAATCTGCGTCGCGCCTGTAAATCTCTTCGGAGTATAACTTACCTTAGCTGGTTCCGTCGAATCCCCCGCCACCACCGACCACCACCACCAGCCAGCGTCCTCCAACTTCTTCGTCACGTCCTCCAACCTCAAGTATCCCGGAGACTCCATTCAGTTCTCCCACTCAAAGCCAAGCGGCGCCCGCAAATTGAGCTCAGCGTCATGCAAAGACATTGGGATTACTGTTTTCGATCCGTTAATTACGGCGGCTTACATCCTAAAATATAGCTGCAAATGTCCCGCGCTAAACTTCGAGAGTGTTGGGATCTCATCCACAAGCGCCTCAACAGTCGGTTTCACATGCACTCTGACTTTCCCTATATCATCCACGACATCCCTACCCCACCCTCCAATAGTGGCGTCCCTATCTCAGATCATACCTCTGTCAACCATTACCACTTTGTCTCCATCCTCCAGCGCCAGAGGCCAGGTCAGTGGCTCATTATCAAAAGTGGCGGGCGTCGCAAAGGTTATGCAAGTTGCGGCGATAGTTTCTACAGTCATGTTTGTTGTTCTTATCTTCTTTTGATCAGATGTATCGATTTTCTTAGTAGTATCGTATTTCAAATTGCTCAATAATCTTATATACTCAATTGATCAAGTTGTTTAAATTACTGGCTCTTCACGCATTTAATGACCTTATAAGAAGCGGGATGTTTCGAAGACGTATTGTCCTGACTTTCTAGCTAACACATATCAGAGAATCAAAGGAAGAAGGAAGAGCAACCTCAATTTCTAAATGGAGCTTCAACAATTGCTACAACAACCGGTGCCCTTTGATATGAATCTCCTCAAGACAAACAGGCAAATGAGTATGGGGGGTCTGCAATAGCCCAACTCAAGCAACCAAGAAGGGGCCTGACAACGATACCAGGTTCGCTTCTGATGAATGATATGTATGCCGATTGAATAGTGCGAAACGGGTGAAAAGTAAGCTTGCTATGCCTCCAACTCCGCGAATGATCGCTATGCTCCCGCCCGACACGGAAATCAAGATGGATGAACTCGAATGGGACGAGCCCACTATCCACCCCTACGAGGACTTAAATGTGTAGGAAATGTATAGGAAATGTGTAATGACAAATTGCACAGGTTAAACGTGTTGGAAATGTGTAAGTCAAGCCATGTATAAAGAATGTATAAATTTTGGAACGTTTAATAATGACGTAGATGTGCTCCAAACGATTTCAACCAATGCTCTTCGAAAACAATGCTCTGATCCGGACAAAATGCGCTAATCCAGACAATATTCCAAATACACATGGCTTGATTTACACATTTTCAACACGTTTAACCTGTGTAATTTGTCGTCACACATTTTCTACACATTTCAAGTCCTCGCAGGGCACTCCCTCATCGCTGCTGAATCCGATGGAACTATTGAACCATCCAATCTAACTCTTGTCATTTCCGTGGAGCAATCTGCTTTCGAATTTGCGTCAAGCGAATTATTCGCTCATGCTCCCGCCGAGACAGAGCGTATCGAAATCGAACAGCAACCATCAGACCCCTTTCCTCTCACTAAAACGGAGACGCATCAATTCGAATGGAGAACTCAACGGAGCATTGGGACTCTCGTCGCCGCTTCCGTCGATGGAACTTCTGATGAACTATTAATCCTCCCCTTCGATGAAGCCAAGGAATTCCCACCAAACAATTCCTATCCTGGACTCGACACCGAGAATATCGCACCCGAACCATTTGACCTCCCTCCTATGATCAAGGGAATGGAGGACATCGAGTCGCAATCTTCCTCTACCCTCCTTCCACGCAAACACCACCCCCCGCATCTCCACCGCCTCGCTCTCCCCTCGCGGAAATCAAAACGGAACATCTCGGCAATTCTGAAATTCAATCCGCTCGTCCCCCGCAGCCTACGAACAGAACGTCGATCGATTCCATTCTTCCTCCTGCCCCCCATATAAAATTCAAAGCCGAGCCTACCCGCGAATTCAAGATAGAACATCCCACCTCCATCCTCATCACTCCGAATACATTTGATTAGGGAATTAGTCCATCGGCAGAACAGTCTCCTTAAATTCCTCAGAAAGTCAAAGTTCAGGGAGACCTATTTCCATTTGCGTCTGTTGTATTGCCGACTCTGTGAATCCAGGGAAATTGCAGGGGAACAGCAGCCCATGCACTGGCCTGGAGTCACGCCGAAGACAATGGTTGAGCTATCTCGTGAGGAAAATAAGAAGCCGGTGTTACCTGCGTATCCTCCTCATCATATCTGCGATCTCCGTTGTTCGTTTGAGGGCGTCGGTTTTGATCTGCTTTATTACTTTATCGGGGACACTTTACGTCTTCTTGATATTAGAACAGATTTGACAGATATGTCTTTGAAGTTTATATTGAGCGGTGATAGTCTTTTTCTATTCAAATGATTGTAGAAAGATTAATCCCGATATGCCTCTTTTCAAACTTGCGAGAGAAGAGATTCGTGGCCTTACTGATGAAGGAGTAGTCATCAGGAACAATCGACATGGACCGCTTCCAGAAATGCTATTGTGGGATGGACGTGCGTGACCTGTGCTTCTCCTCAAGGTTCTACCCTCTCGCTCTTATTCTTATTCAGTGTAAACGACATAAACTTGGCTCCACTGATCTTGTGTTGAACCGTGGAACCCGCATCTTTGGGATGTGGGGGAAGGACTTCAAGAGAAAGGATCCGACTGCGACGACCTTGCTTCATCATTTCAAACGGTATCATCTCTGTGTCGCCAGCGAAAGAATAGAATGCTTTGAAGAATTAGCGAAAATTGTCTATTACATCGCTCAGAGGTGGGACTGAGCGCGGATCTTTCTGAGGCTTTCGATCAAATTTATTTCGTAATCCCATATTCTCCTTGGAATTCGATAGTAATGGTATAGTGTGATCTCACTCCAAGGAAGACGCCCTTGGTACCTGGCTTTGCTAATGTTCATCCCGTTCCTATTGTCGGGTACCTCCCTAAAGATCGTCGATGACATTTCTTTCGAAGAGAAACAGAAACTGGAAGGGAATGATGAGCTTTATTTGTTGATGAGATCATGATATTTACTTGTTCATATGCTTGGTTTTACTGGGTTTAAGTGTGCATGGTTATTACTGCTGGAAATTGCTGTATTTTTTCGCTTGGGTTATTTGTGGAAGGGTGGATAATGATATCAAACGTCTTTAGCATTAACGTTGACTAGCATTTTCAATCCAATTTCTTTTTTGCATTTAATTTAATTCGCTTCTTTGTAAACTCGCTACAGACACCGTAACTATCCTAAGGAAGATTATTCCAAATCAGAGCTCTCTATCCCTGATAGTTGCGCCCGGGACAGTGGATTGCATTGCATCTTTCTATTGACTTTTCATTCTTTCATGCCGATATAGACACTGAGGACGGGGTAATTATCCATTGTAATGAGATGTACGTTAGATGAGCGAGTAGGATGTAGGAGGAATGAATATATCGATTGAGATAGACCAAAGGTCTTTATATACAAAAGCTATTCGTCTATCGGGACCTTCGGAGCTCCTTTTGATGATGATGATGATGGGGAGTGGTGTTGGGAGCCCGAAAACCTTTCCATGTGATCACATATAAAGTTTTTAGCACGTTCAAGTAAATGCTGTGTTATTACTATTAATGGTGCTCAAACTTCGTTGTTTTACTGTCTTCCTCTCAGTCTTGATCTTAGCCTGGAAAATAGTCCGACATATCTAAATGTTCTGAGTCCGATTCTGATTTGGTAGGCTGGTATGATTCATCTTTCGTCAGTCATAAGTTTAAGTACCGTCTTGATCTTGATCTGCAGAGTCCAACTCTAAGTTTTGAATAGATGGTTCTCGAGTATAATGATGGTTGGTAATATGAGTCTCAGAAGGCTCTATTAAATTAGATCATAAAAGCGTTAAAGGTCAACCCAGTTTCAATTTCCATCGCATGAGCTTCAGTTATTGATATTGAACGTCGAAACATATTAAGGTTAAGAGGAGAAAGTGAATCGGTATCTATTAAATTAGTAAAGCGGATAGGGCTAATGAGTTTATCCCGACCGAACGGCCGGAAGTCCAGCCACTAGCCGTTATCCGCCGATAAATAGTCCCACCACTGTGACCCTATGGAAAGCGGGCCACTGTTTTAAGCCGTAATCAATCACTTCGGTCGTAATTGCGGGCCGGTATAGTTGGGGGCGGACAATACTAGGTTAAATAGGCAAGATGTTGAGCTGAAAATCCCGCATCACCTCGTAGTGGATCAGGCTGAATGTATCCATACAATGCTCACAAAAGTGCTCCAAAATTGCCTTTCAAAGCGTGTTGGGTTTCGTGGTCACAGTTTATCCCTCATTCCGCTTCCGTTGCGTAATGCGAAACTTTATTGCGGAATCGCAGTGGGGCGCGATATTCATGGGGCGCACAGCTATAGTTGTCTGCCCCCAAGTACTTGTTCCCTGTGGCTTTGCGGGCTTTGCGGCTTAATCCTCCCAAGTGAGTTCTGTGACATTTCAGCAATCTAGCCGTCACCGCAGACCAGCTGCCACGCAATATCGCTCTACACTCTCCAAATTAGTAGAGTCTTGTCATGTTGGAACTATTCCATCTAGTTTTTATCTGGTTGGCTAAACGTCGGCTCTGTAACAACTTCAGCCCATTTACGTTTCTTGCGCTATTCTGGAATCTTTCATCCGTGCCCACCGCACGGGCTCTTGCAGGGTGCAGTTATTATGTGTCTGGGGTAGGCGCGATTCCTTTCTCATGCCTAAATGTTTTCTAGTTATATCCCCCGGCTACACTAACGGTTGGCCCTCCGGATACAGAATTGTGGCAGCAAGTATTTGAGATCAGTGTCGTCCCTGGCTATACCTGCCCTGGCTCTATGATTATTTACCCGACCCTATTTATTGGGGGAGAACTAGATCTCGTTCCCGCGGGTACTTTTGTGGTTCCTACTGGCACCGATGTTTTTACGGCAAATTTCGCGGATATCACCATTGGCTCACTTGCTCCTCAAATTGTAACTTGTGTATATCCAACTTTTCCCCCTTCACGCTGAAGTAGCAGTATGCAGAAGTCACGTATCCCGCAGCTATGCAGGTTGCCATTTGGACGGATATGTACCGACCTTATGCTTCTCATGAAAACGTGCTGATGATCTCAATAGTGTCACAGTCACAACACTGACTTCGGTAACACCACATCCTACTGTGTCAACTCCGCCAACGTCGCAATCCTCTACATCAACTTCATCCACGACGTCGACTCCACCAACCACATCGCATTCCACGACCTCCATTTCATCGACGTCGACTCCACCGACTACGTCTACTTCATCGACACCCACTCCATCAACGACATCGACTCCGCCCACGACGTTGACGACAATGACAACATCAACAACTTTAACAACAGTAACCACAACCACATCTCTAACATCACCTACACCTGAACCTTCGTCCTTTACCGACACAACAACGTCCGAACTCACGTCTTCAGCGACGTCGTTGACGACAACACAAGAGCCACAACCGGATCCTGCGACTACGACTTCGCAAGAAACTACAACTACCGTGGTAGATACTGCAACACCGGCTATTGTACAGAGCGCAACCGATAGTACGACAGCATCAGCTGAATCAGGGCTCACGGAGGGCGATAAAATTGCGCTTGGTTGTGGCATCGGTATTGGCTTTCCGGCGGCCATAGCGACGATTGTGATGTGTATACTGCAACTTGCTGGGGCGGGGTGAATGGGATTCTAGTCAGATTTTTCTTTACAAATGCTATCCATCAAAGTGGAACTTATTTTTGGAAGGAGTAAATATTATAATAACGATACTGTACGATATTCGAAAGAATATTTTATTTCACGAGATATTAGTCCTCATCCTTAACCCGTTCAATAATACAGGCCGTGCCATAAGCACAAGCCTGTGACAACGTCTCGCCAAGAGTCCCTGCCTCAAATCTCATTGCGATAACCGCATTTCCATGACATTTTGAACATTCCTCGATCAGCCTTTCAACCGCAGTGCTCCTCGCTTCTCGAATCATTGTCGTGAATTGTTTAATTTCACCGCCGCCCATCGCTTTCAATTCGGCGCTAACGTTGCGCCGGATACCTCGCGAAGCAGTGGTCTGTCCGAATACGGTTCCAAGAACCTGAACGATTCGATAACCAGGAACGTCATTCATAGTTGAAACAAGAACCGTCTCTTTCAAAGAAGGGTCAGAATCGCGAGGCTTTTGGGAGGACATGAATGATGAGGTGCTTAGTTTGAGTTGCGCGATTTCGCGATACCGGATTTTGTGCTTTCGCAGAGTTGTTTACCTCAGAAATGAGCTTTGTAGAACGAATATAACGGCACTTTTGAAATCCGGTCCACTCTGTGTCTTGTGGCACTTGAAAAATACGGGAAGACGTTGGCCTATCTAAGCCGTTGGAAAGGGTTGCGCTTTTCGCATATAATACCGGATGTTATTATAGTACGGGGCAGCGCAATTGATGCCGTCCGACAAATAAAGTGGGGGCATGTATTTATAGAAGCGGAATACGATGCCGGCCACCTCATGACTAAAACTATTCCAGCACGCCCAAAGAATCACCTGTCTCGATACCACAATAGTTTCCTTGCCATGCGCTTCGTCAAGTGATTGGCCTCTGAATACACCTTCTCTAATTCAATCCACTCAGTATCATCATTGACGTTGACACAATCAGGTTATTCCCCGCTCTAACTGGTCCAACAACTTCCTCTCCATTGAATTGGACCATTCCAATTTCTCTTCGAAAATTCTGAATTATAATTTGGCGAAAACATGACTCGCAGGGAGGGATTAAATACAGGATAGAGTCTCGAATTCGTTTGTCTCTTCGCCATCACTCGTTAGACTTAGTACCCGCCGTTTATATCGGAATTGAAGCTATTTACGGCAAACGGCTGACGTCAACTATTTTGCGGAAGACCCGGAACGCAAAAGGTCTGGTTCTCGAGTCGCTTACGGTCCATCATCCAAAGAGCATAGTCTCCGGTTTCGTCCCTATTGCGGTCTCCGAGGAAACTGCATGTCCGGTCCAGCGACCCCCCAAGCGGTCAGTCGGCAACGATCAGACTTCATACGATTATTGACCAAACCGATTGGTCGACTCTGTTACACCTTTCTGCCAGGCGCCGGCGCTCCCACTTCTAACCCTGCGCTTGTTGTGTTTCTCAACGGCGTCGGTCTTCCTCAATCCTCGTGGTTTCCTGTCATCGACGGACTCGCGGAACATTTCCCACATCGACGACCGCCTCTTCTATCGTATGATCGCTTTGGTCAAGGCATGAGCACAGATTCCGATCCCTCCGATGCAGGCACGGTGGACCCCTTACATGGCCACGACTGCATGAGTGTCGTACGAGACTTGCGACAATTGATCCGCCAAATCGCGAACGAAAAACTGGGCATCGAAGACCTTGGGCAGGTACAATTGGTGCTTGTCGGCAACTCTATCGGGTGCGCGCTCGCTCGACTCTATGCACAGGAATATCCTGGAACAGTGGCTGCCCTGTTGTTCCTCGATTCTGTCCTCTCAAATTCAGACTACGTATCAATTTGGCCGGATCCAGATGCGAAGGACTTCGATTCGAGTAATCTGCCCGAAGGAGTTACACCTGATCTGCTCAGGGAGACTCGAGAGAAGTATCGACGAATGTTTCATCCGGATGTCGGCAGTAAAGAGGGATTGAGTCGAAAGAACCTCCGCGACCTATTGCCGAACAGTGACGCTCCCGTCTTAGAAGGCGTTGGAGGTCATGGACCATTCATTACGGTGGTGGGCCACGATTTTATGGCATTTGCCAAAGAGAACGAGAAGACGGGAACACCGCAGGCCATGGCCATCAATTATACAAATCCGTATTGGCATCGTTATAATGAAGGCCTGGCAAAGCTTACAGAAAAAGAACGTAGCAAAGGTCCAATTCAAGCCCCGGGTTGCGGACATTTCGTGCAACGGGACAATCCAACTTTCGTGGTAGCAGAAATAGCCGAGTTGCTTGATAGACTTGGGTGAAGGGTCTCCGGATTGTTTATTAAGTACAAATACATGCAATCGTTGATCTGCACATGTCTCGATATAAATTATAACTAAATCTACCCTCACCCCCTTGCTTCGTTAACGCCGTACTCCCATCTCATATCCCATGGTTGTCTTAACAAATAACTTAGCCGTACCTAACGCAAATGTTCCGTATCAAAATGAACGCTTCATGCGGGTTTTTCTTTTGGACTTCTCCGAAAATAAAACCCACATAGAGCAATCGAGATGACGAGTGGGATGGTGACTGCCACATACATCCACCGGCGATCTCCGTCAAGAGCGAACCTGAAAATGCTGGTAACAAAACGACTACACATCGATTTGGGGAAGTCCTTGAGCATGCTATGGGAATAGCTGGGCAGGATATGCGGGTACTCCCGGAAACTCTATTTACAGCTACAATATGGACCACGTGAACGGAGTCACGGCCTAAAATCGCCCCTGACCAAGGGACACAAAAGCCTTGAGATCTCTACGCACACTCAACCAATTGATATAATAGTTGAATACTATGCTTTCATCGTTCTATTAACTCAATACTTTGCAGTCTTATAAACGGTCCGGTCCCAAACGATCCGGAATCGGGGTCGGTTCGTAATTTCCAATCCGCTCCCAGGCATCCAAGCGTCCGCAGCGGTGGGATCGGGAAATGTAATGGAATATTGAACATTGTGATAGCTCAAGCCTCAGGGTCATAATTTTGGGCTACATTCATAACTATTGGGCTAATGATTTATTTTTGCTCCAATCTTCTGCCACCATTCAGTTTCCCAGTCAACAATCTTGATCTGATTGTCCTCATCCTCTGCAATCCCCTCACCATCCCCGTTCTCCTCATCATTCTCATCTGTCCTCAATCCGAACTCTGGAGAATAATGCTATTGTTTAGGAATCAACGGTCTGCCAATTTCAGTGAGATGATCCTTATACATCATCTGATCCCGGATTGTGTTTGGCAAGAGATGGATTAGACCCGAAGTTGCCACTTTCCCACTCTTACTGAACTGGCATTCAACACCAGCACCGATAGCAGGGACTGCAAATGTATTACGAGCCCTCCGATCTGATCCGATCTTTACTTGGGATCAGATTGGGATCGTGCGATCCAAGCCAATCCCAGGAATCTAGGATCAAGACCGATCCGAACCCAGTCCGATCCCTAGCTTGCTGAGACCGAACCGATCTCAAGCCTGGATCGGATCAGTGGATCTTAGGATCGGACTGGATTGGATTGGATTGGATCGTTTGCATGACTGGTGTTGCTCAATTCGTATTCTCTCTCCAGTTCCCCAAGCTTCCCACTTCGCATGCACCTTCTCTCTTGTTCCTGAGCTCTCGTTCTGTCGCCCTTGACAGGTAATTGCATGATCGATATTTGCTCCTAAGGACGTTAAAGCAACAGCGTTATTATATGCTCGAATTGAGTTATGAAAATTTTAAGGCCGTTGCATAAAGACACTTTTTCCATTGTTGCCGAGTTCAGTCTCTGTCAAAAGAATGCAAAGCTCATCGGGATATTGATTAAGATGAGGGAGACGAACTACTCCATCTCGACAGCAAGTGAATGTCAGTCTTACTTTAGGTGATCTACTTATTCTTTCTTCGATCCAGTGAATTGAATAGCAATGAGGACATCTAACTTTGTCAGCTTGATGAGTAAGTGATAGAGGTGTTTACTCAACATCAAAAGCGCCTTCCAACATACATCGAACGTCAAGTTGTTGGCCTAAAGGTTGTCGAGCATAAAGCGGAATGGATGGTGTTGTTGGAACGATATGGGACAGAGCAACGAACGTAGAGTAATGGGTACAGAATTCTCAATTCCAACTACAGGCGCGCATGCAGACTTTATAGCCGAGCTCCTTAATGCACTTACATTGCCACATTCCTTCCCTCTTCTTCGCTTTTGGAACTCCCCTGAGCTTGAGCTTTAGGATCCGGATTGATCCGCGGATACGAGCGATCGGATTAATTGAACGGATAAGTCTGTGGAATTTGGAGGGCATTGTAGGCCGTGGATTCTCGCCGGTTTGGAAGGAAGGAGGAGGTAGATGAAGATGCTGAAGGAGTGAAAATTTTCATCGTAAATAAGACTGAAGGCAACGACATAAGCGAACGACTAAGCACACATGAGATGAGGTCGAATGTAGTTGAGATAAATTATTGAAAATTGAGAGATGTCAGGAGTTTTTGATGTCTGTCTGGTCCAAGGGCCTTTGTCAACAGATCTGCAGGATTTTCATCCCCAGGAACGTGGTTAATAGTAACCTGACCGTTCTTGACGACGTGAC
>Ga0335078_10003941_pt1 | contig 22077 bp, 22 predicted proteins | sample Lox_Sample_32_FD_206711 | JGI IMG/M metagenome (GOLD analysis project Ga0335078, IMG submission 206711) | Soil microbial communities from Loxahatchee National Wildlife Refuge, Florida, United States - Lox_Sample_3.2 | ecosystem: Environmental > Terrestrial > Soil > Wetlands | place: USA...
TTCATCAAGCGCTCATTGGCATCGGGTTACGCCGGCATCGACAACCCGCTGTTCTACCGCGACAACACCATGATGCTGCTCGGCGACGCCAAAAAAATGACCGAGAGTATCGTCAAGGCCATGTGAGGCAAGAGCGCAGTCGGCGGAAATCCAACGGCCGGGCAAATGCCCGGCCATTTTCGTCTCAGGGGCTCGCCGCGACTTCACCGACTGTCTCGACGTCCCACTTGGGCGCGCGCTCGGGCGGATCGGCAATGCGGATGTGGCGGCGGCGCAGCGCCGAAATCCGCCGCATCTCGTCGGCAGTCAGCGACCAGTCGAACACGTCGAGATCTTCATCGATGTGCGCCTCCTCGAGCGGGCGCGGCACCGCGGCGACCATCGGCTGCTGGATCAGCCAGCGCAGGCAGACCTGGCCGATCGTCTTGCCGTGCGCCTTGGCAATCGCACCGACCACGGGATCGTCGAGCAGTTTGCCGCGCGCCATCGGGCAATAGGCGGTCAGGATCATGCCGTGCCGCTTGAGCGCCGCCAGCATGCGGTCCTGCGGCAGGTAGGCGTGGTACTCGACTTGGTTGGTGACCAGCGGCTCGGGACAGACGCGCACCGCCTCGTCGAGCATGGCGATGGTGAAATTCGACACGCCGATATGGCGCGCGAGCCCGCGCCGCTTGGCCTTGGCCAGAGCGCCGAGCGTTTCGGAAAACGGCACTTTGGGCTGCGGCCAATGCACCAGCAGCAGATCAACGTAGTCGAGCCCGAGCGTCTTCAGGCTGGTCTCGGCCGAGCGCAGGAGATCGGCTTCGCGCGCGTCGAGTTCGGTCACCTTGGTGGTCACCCAAATGTCCTTGCGCGCGATGCCGCTCAGGCGAATGCCTTCGCCGACCTTCTCTTCGGTGCCGTATTTGCGCGCGGTGTCGATCAGGCGATAGCCGGCCTTGATGGCGTAGGCGACCAGTTCGGCGCCGCGCTCCGGCAAGACCATGGTGCCGTAGCCGACGGTCGGCATGTCGGCGCCGTGAGCGGACAAAGTGAACGACTTGGCAGGCGGCATTGGAAAAATCTCCGCGGCGGAGGGCGAAAGACAGGCGCGACGGACGCGGCTAGTTGCTCAACTTGATTCCGGCCTCCTTGATCACCTCGGCCCAATGCGGCGTCTCGGTCTTGATCGCGGCCGCGAATTCGGCCGGCGTATTGCCGATGATATCGAGACCTTGCTGCTGCATGGTCTTGCGCACGTCGGGCATCGCCAGGACCTTGACGGTCTCGTCGTGCAATTTGTCGATGATCGGCTGCGGCGTTCCGGCCGGCGCCAGTAAGCCGAACCACGGCACGGCTTCAAAACCGGGATAGCCGGACTCGGCCATGGTCGGCAGATCGGGCGCCAGCGCCGAACGTTTGAGCGAGGTGATGGCGAAGGCGCGTAGTTTCCCCTCGCGCACCTGCGGCAGCACGTTGACGATATTGCCGAAGAACATCGTCAGGCGGCCGGCGAGCAGGTCCGGCAACACGGCGGTCGAGCCGCGATAAGCGACGGGCGTTACGTCGATATGCGCCATGTATTTGAACAGTTCGCCGGCAAGGTGCTGCGACGTGCCGATGCCGGCGTGGCCGTAAGTGAGCTTGCCGGGCTGCGCTCGCGCCAGCGCGACCAACTCCGGCAAGGTCTTGGCCGGCACGTCGGGATGGACCACGAGCAGGTTCGCCGCGACGAAGACCTGCGAGATCGGTGCGAAGTCCTTGACCGGATCGAACGGCAGCTTGGCGTAGAGGCTGGGGTTGATGACGAGCGATGGATTTCCGCCCATAAGCAAAGTGTAGCCGTCCGGAGCCGCTTTCGCGACGCGATCGGTGGCGATGTTGCTGCCGGCGCCGGTGATGTCTTCGACCGTGACCGGGACATTCCAGGTTTCCGCAAACTTGGTGGCGAGAATGCGCGCGGCGACATCCGGCGCCGTGCCGGCCGTGAACCCGACGATGATGCGGATCTGCCGATTCGGATAATCCGTTTGTGCAGCGGCATAATCGGCCGCGAACACAAGCGCTAGCGCGGCAACGACGTGCAGTATGGAGTTCATCTTGTTTCCCCCGCCGGTTCGGCGCGGGCAGGGTGGCACCGGCTCGGTCCGGCCGCAAGGGCAGGCGTTACGCTGGCGCGCGCTCCACCGCCAAGACGCGCATGATTTCCTCTTGCACCTTGCCTCGCTCCGCCTCGGTTGTGGCGCCGGCAAGCCGCGCCTCATAGGCGATGCGCGCCGGGCGATGGAACACCATCACGCGGTCGCCGATTTCCATCGCCTCGTTGATCTGGTGCGTGATGAACACCGCGGTCTTGTTGTTCTGCCGCGCCAGCCGCACGAATTCGGCGCGCAGGTCGCGCGCGGTCATCTCGTCGAGCGAGGAGAACGGCTCGTCGCACAGCAAGATTTCCGGGTCGACCGCGAAGGCGCGCGCGATCGACACGCGCTGGCGCATGCCGCCGGACAGCGCGTGCGGATAGTCGTTCTCGTGGCCGCTGAGGCCGAGCCGCTTGAGCCAGGCGCGCGCAGTCTCTTCGGCTTCGCGCGCATCGCGGTCGAGGATCTGCAGGCCGAGCTGCACGTTGTCGAGCGCCGAGCGCCAGGGCATCAGCCGGTCGTTCTGGAACACGATGCCGATCTTGCCGCGGAAGAAATCGAACTCGTGAAACGGATCGTGGCCGACCACGCGCGCTTCGCCGGAGGTCGGCTCGATCAGGCCGGCAACGATGTTGAACATCGTCGACTTGCCGCAGCCGGTCTTGCCGAGCACGGCGACGATCTCGCCTTTGGCGACTTCGAACGAGAGCTTGTCCATGGCGACGAAATCGCCGCGGCCGTCGGGGCGGCGAAAGGATTTGCTCACGTCCTTGAAACTGATGACGGCGCTGGGCATGGACCTACATGGCCCGCTCGGACACCGCGCGATAGCGCAAAGCGTAAGCCTCGATCACGTTGATGGTCTGCTGCACGATCAGCACGAACAGCACAAGCTGCAAGGTCCAGGCCATGGCGCCGGCCATGTCGAACAATTGCTGCTGGCGCAAGAGTTCGTAGCCGACGCCGCCGGTCGCGCCGACGAGCTCGGCCACCACAACCACGCGCGCGGCATTGCCGAGGTTTACCTTCCAGGCGGTGAGGATGCCCGGAACGATGGTCGGCACGATCAGGAAGCGGAACAGCGTCCAGCGGCTCGGGCGGAAGGCCATGGTCATCTCGAACAGGTCCTTCGACATCGAGCGGAAGGCGTCGAGGATCTGGAAGGTGAAGGCGGGCAGCGTCGTCATCACCATGATGAACAGCACGCGGAATTCGATGCCGTGGAACCAGATGATGGCGAACACCACCCAGGACAGCGCCGGAATGCCCTGGAAGAAGGTAAGTACCGGCGCGATGAAATTTTCTGCCGTCTTCGACTGGCCGATCGCCAGCGCCAGCATGCCGCCGAGGATGAAGGCGCCGAACAGCCCGCCGAAGATGCGGCCGGCGGTGAGCAAAACGTCGACCAGAAGCGAGCCGGTGACCAGAATCTCGATGGTGCGCGAAATGATTTCCGGCACCGGCGGAAATAGGAAATGCGGAAACACACTCGACAGAATCTGCCAAAGCGCCGCCAGCGCGAGCATGCTGGCAGCCGCTTGCAGAACCCGCATGGTGCGCGAGTTCATCATTGCATCGGTTTGGCGTAGATGGTGCCGTTCGACGGCATCGCCTTGAAATAACCGACGTCGACGCCGGCCTTGTAGACGGCGTCGATCTGCTTGGCGATGTCGCCAGCCGGCACCACGCTCATGCCGAGCCGGTCGTTGGCCTTGATCAGCGACACCAGCGCCGCCCGGTCGGCCGGCGTCGATTTCGGCGCGATCAGCGCCGCCGATTCCTCCGGGTGTGCGGCGATGTATTCGCCCGCTTCCTTGTAAGTGGCGTAAAGCTTGGGGATCAGCGCCTGGTTGGCGGCGATCCAGTCGTCATGCGCGGCGACGCCGAGATAGGGAATACGCTCGCCACCTGCGAAGCTCTTCCAGGTCTTGCCCATGCCGGTATCGAGTATGCGGATGTCCGGTTTCTTCGCCTTCAACAACGTGTAAGCCGGCTCCCAAAGCTGCACCGCGTCGGCGCGGTCGGCGAGCGCATAGCCGACGAGGCCGGGCGGGGCGGTGTTGACCACCTGGATCTTGGAAGTGTCGACGCCCTGCTTCTTCGCGAAGAACTCCGACATCACGAAGTTCGTGGTCGAGGCAGCGGCGGCGAGCTGCTTGCCCTCCAGATCCTTGACCGTCTTGATGTCCGGGCGCGAGGTGACGAAGGCGCCCCAGAAGTCGAACAGGTTGAAGAGGTATTTCACCTTCACGCCGCGCGCATCGGCGAGGCCGACGGTCAAGACCGCGGCGCTGCCGCCGACCTTGAACTCACCAGAATTGAACTGCGTGGTATAGGCGTCCGGCGGCCGCTCGACGAAGTCGATGTCGAGGCCGTGCTTGGCGTCGAGCTTCTGCGCCTTGATCACCGGCGGCATGAAGGCGCCGAGCGAGGGGAAGCCGAATACCACGATGGTGACCTTGGCCGGCGCCTGCGCGGCGGCCGGATTGAACGCGGCGAGGCTAAGCGCAGCCACCGCGCCGAATATGATCAGCAATTTTTTCATGGTCGCACTCCTCCACATGAGGCTTCTTGTCATTGAATATTGAAAAGCCGTGCCGCCAGGCCGCCGTTGATCGATGTAGTTTGCGCCGGTGCGAGACCGACATCGGCAACGATCTTCATTGGCTCGGCGTCGCCGATCGGAAACGGCATGTCGGAGCCCATCATCAGCCGCTCGCTGCCCATCATCTCGATCACGAATTTCAAGACGCGCGCGTCATGCAGAATGGTGTCGGTATAAATATGCGCGAGGGCATCGACCGGATCGCCGATGCCGGGCGTGATCGCGGCGTTGCGCTTGAGGCGCCCGAGCACGAAGGGCAGCGCCGCCGCGCCCATCGGCGCGAAAAACTTCGCATTTTTATATTTGGCGACATGCCCGGCCGAGATCAGCCGCGCCACCGCGACCGCGGCGTCGGTGATACGGCCGAGCCCGTTGGCAAGGCCGAAATCGTTCACCCGCACGTCGCCGGCGTCATAGCTCGGATGGATGTGGATGAGCGCCGCGGTGTCGTCCGCCGCCTGCCAGAACGGATCGAGGTCGGCGGCATCGAGCGTCGAGCCGACGCCGCGCGGCAATGTGCCGATCATGGCGCCGGCGAAGCCGGCGGTGATCGCGTCCTTGAGCACCGCGGCGGCGCGCTTGCCGTCTCCCAGCGGCACGGTCGCCAGCGGCACGAAATGCGGCTCGGCTTTGGCGGCGGCGAGCAGGCACTCATTGGCGAGCCGCGCCCAGGCCTCGGCCTCCGCGCCCGCCAACCCGTAACCGAACATATCGACCCAGCCGCCGACGACCTGCTTGTCGATGCCATTCTTCGCCAGCCAGGCAAGGCGGCCTGGGAGGTCCGCCAGCGGCTTCGACACCGGCCGCGTCGGCTTGCCGCCGGAGAAAGAGAAGGCGAGGCTGCCGCCGTCCTCGATCTGCCGCACATTGGGAAACTTCGCCGCATCCTTGCGGATCGCGTTGAGCAAGCCGGGCGGCACCAGATGGGCGTGGCAGTCGACGATCATTTGCGCTCCTGGGCCGCGGCGATCAGGTCGCCGAGCTTGGCGACTTTGATCGGCAGCGTGTTGATGGAAATGCCGAGCGGGCGGATCGCGTCGTTGACGGCGTTGGCGATCGCCGCCGGCGCGCCGAGATAGCCGCTCTCGCCCGAGCCTTTCTGCCCAAGCACCGTGTGCGGCGAGGGCGTCTCGTGGTCGACGATGTCGACCGGCGGCACCTCGTGCGAGGAGGGCAGGAGGTAATCCATGAAGGTCTGCGCGATGAGCTGGCCGTCATCGTTATAGGCGAACTCCTCGTAGAGCGCGGCGCCGATGCCGTGCGCGATGCCGCCCATGGTCATGCCGCGCACGATCTTCGGATTGATCTGCGTGCCGCAGTCGTGGCCGAGCCGGTAACGCAGAATCTTGGTCTCGCCGAGATCGGAATCGATGGACAAGAGCAGCAGATGAAATTCGAACGAGAAACAGGGATACATCTGCACGCGGCCGTCTTTGTCGGGCAGCGTGCCGCCGGTCGGCACCTGATAGACGTGCTCGACCGCAAGCCCCGGCTCGAAGCCTTCGGGCATGCGGTGGTAATTGCGGTGCGCGATGCCGACGAGTTCCGCCCACGTGCGCCGGTTCGCCGGGGCGTCGCGGTCATGGACTTCGGCGTGCTTGTAAACGGCGCGCTCGAACGGAATACCCAGATCGTGCGCGGCAATGGCGGTGAGCTTCGCCCTGAGCTTCTGCGCCGCGTGGAAGGCGGCACCGCCCAGCATAATCGCCATGCGGCTGCCGACCGGCGTTCCGCTCGGCAGCGAATTGAGCGAATCCGGCCGCACCACGCGCACGGTATCGGGATCGAGCTCCAGCACCTCGCCGATGACCGTGCCGACCAGTGTCTCGTGGCCCTGGCCCGACGAGGTCGTGTGCATGGTGGCGGTAATGGCGCCCAGCCCATCGACGTTGATGCGGCAGGAATCCATGAACGTCGAGGTGGTGATCGCCGGATTGAGCAGCGCCTCGAAGGTGGCGTTGCCGCCGGATGGCTCGAGACAGGCCGCGATGCCGATGCCGGCGAGCTTGCCCTCGCGCCGCAGCCGGTCGCGCTCTTTCTTCAGCTCGTCGTAGCCGCTGCCCGCCACGACCTTGTCGATCACCGTCTCGTAATTGCCGCTGTCGTAAGTGGTGCCGCTCGGGATCAGGTAGGGAAACTCATCGTGGCGAATGAGGTTGCGCCGGCGCACTTCCAGCGGATCGAGCCCGAGCACATGGGCAATCTCGTCCATGCAGCGCTCGAGCGCGAGATTGGTCGGCCCCTGGCCGAAGCCGCGCACCGCGTCCTGCGTGGTCTTGTTGGTGACCACGGCGATGGCGCGATACTGCACGCTCTTGATCTTGTAAGGCCCGACGATGGCGCCGATCGGCTTGCCGAGCTGGAACGGCGATCTGCCCGCATAGGCGCCGAGATTTTCCAGCGCGCGCATCTTCATCGAGCGCACGATGCTGCTATTGTCGAAGGCGACCTCGACGTCGAATAGCCGTTCCGGCCCGTGCGCGTCTCCGCCGCGCATGTTATCCAGCCGGTCCTCGATCAGCCGCATCGGAAAACCGAGCCGCCGCGCCAGATATCCGCACAGCACCGTGTGCTTGATGCCGCGCTTGACGCCGTAGCTGCCGCCGACGTCGTAATGCACGCGCACCGAGGAACTCGGGATCTTCAGCGCGGCGCCGATCTGGTCGGCGTAGCGCGGCATCTGAATCGAGGCATGAACGTCGAGCATCTCGCGCCAGGGATCCCAGGCCACCACCACGCCGAAGGTCTCGATCGGCACGGTCGATGAGCGGCCCCATTTCACGCGCAGCTTGAGCTTGCGCGGCGACGCGGCGAAGTCCTTGTCGACCTCGCCCCAGACGAACGTCTTGTCGAGCAGCACATTGGAGCCGTGCGCCTCGTGCACCAGCGGCGAGCCCTTTTCCAGCGCCTGTTCGGCGTCGAGCACGAAGGGCAGGGGCTCGTAATCTACCTCGATCGCCTCCGCCGCGTCTTCGGCGAGGGCGCGGCTGTCGGCGACCACGGCGGCGACCCACTCGCCGGAATAGCGCGCGGTCTCGAAGGCGAGCGGCCGGCGCGGCACGTGCGGCGTGTCGAGCCCGGTCATCAGCGGATGCGTAGCGGCGGCAAGCTCGGCGCCGTCGAGCACGTAATGCACGCCCGGCATTTTCAGCGCCGCGCGCTTGTCGATCGATTTGATGCGCGCCGCCGCATGCGGACAGGCGATCACCGCGACGTGCTTCATGTTGGGCAATTCGACATCGGCGACGAATTGCCCTTTGCCGGCGACGAAGCGCCGGTCCTCGCGCACGCGGCGGTCGGCCGAGACGTAACGATGGTGACCGGCGGCACTCATTTGCTCAGACTCCGCGGCCGGTTGACGCCGCGCAGACGCTCGGCGGCGAGCGCGATTGCTTCCACGATCTGCGCATATCCGGTGCAGCGGCAGATATTGCCGGAGATCGCTTCGACGATGTCCTCGCGCGTCGGCTCCGGATTGTCGGCGAGCAGCGCGTGCGCGACCAGGATCATGCCCGGCGTGCAATAGCCGCATTGCATGCCGTGCGTTTCGCAGAAGGCATCCTGGATCGGCGACAGCTCGCCGGGGCCGGGCGTGACGCCCTCGATGGTGGTGATGGCCGAGCCCGCCGCCTGCGCGGCGAACATCAGACAGGAGCGGACCGCCGCGCCGTCGAACAGCACGGTGCAGGCGCCGCAGACGCCGTGCTCGCAGCCGGCGTGCGCGCCTTTGAGGCCCAGCACGTCGCGCAGGCAATCGAGCAGCGTGGTGCGCGGCTCGACGTCGATCTCGTGCAGCGTGCCATTGACGTGAAGTTCAATGCGCATGGGGCTTGCTCCCTTGCGCGTCGGCAAGCGCATCGGCGACCGCACGCTTGGCGAGGCTGACGGCGGCGCGGCGACGGTAGTCGGCCGACGCGTGCAGATCGGCGAGCGTCTCGATGTCGGCGAGCGCTTCGCGCACCGCCGCGTCCACTGTCTTGGCGTCAAGCTTGGTGCCGGCGAGGTGCTGTTCCGCGCTGTCGAGCCGTAGGGGGAAATCGGTTGCCGCGCCGACGCCGATGGCGATGCGCTTGCACGTTCCATCGGCGCCAAGCTCAAGCTGGGCCGCCGCCGAAACGAAGGCGAAATCGCTGCGCCGGGCGTTCACCTCGTGGAAGCCGACGCCGATCTTTTCGCCCTGCCAGACCGGAAAGCGTACGCCGGTAAGGCACGCGCCCGTTGGCAGGCTGGTGGTCATCGGACCGATGAAGAATTCGCGCGCCGGGATGTCGGCGGTCTTGCCGGCGGCGCGGTAACTCAAGACCGCATCGAGCGTGATGGCGACCAGAGCCGATTCCGCCGCCGGGTCGGCATTGGCGAGCGAGCCGCCGATGGTGCCGCGCGCGCGGGTCGCGGCGTGGCCGATGTTGGGAATGGCGCGCGCCAGCAGCGGAACCTTGGTTGCGATCAGCGCGTCGCGCTCGACCACGCATTGCCGCGTGGTGGCGCCGATGGCGATGCCGTCGCCGTCACCGCGGATGTAGGACAAAGCGGCGATGCGGTTGATGTCGATCAGCCGGGTAGGGCGCGCGAGCCGCATCACCATCATCGGCACCAGCGTCTGCCCGCCGGCGATCACGCGCGCGCCCTCGTCGGCGGCGAGCATCGCGCAGGCCTCGTCGATACCGGCCGCGCGGAAATACTCGAATGGTGCTGCTTTCATGAAACGCTGCGCGACCCCGGTTGCGCGATATTGTCGTTGGTTGCCGATATGGTTAAAGTCCCTACGGCATTATCGCAACCGCTAAAATCGCAATGCTGGAACGGCGCCGGTCACGCGCCCTCAGCGACGGGAGGCAGGGCCAGGTGAGCGCGCGACCCAAACCGAAGGCGGCCGGCCGGCCATCGCGCGCCCGTCCCGCCGAACCGCGCGACTTCGACGAGCATGCGGCGGAGCCGGCCCGCGGCGGCGTGCAATCGATCGGCCGCGCCTTCGCCATCATCGAGGAAATCGCGCGCAACCGCGATGGCATCGGCCTCGCCGAACTGTCGAAGCGCGTCGGCCTGCACAATTCGACCACCTTCCATCTGGTGAAGACGATGGTGTCGCTCGGCTACGTGCGGCAGATGAAGGATTCCAAGCGCTACCGCATCGGCCGGCCGCTGTTCGCGCTGGCGGCAAGCGCGCTCGACGAGATCGAGATGACCAGCCTCGCCACGCCCGTGCTCGACGAACTCGCGCGCACGACCGGCGAAAGCGCGCATTTCTCGGTGCCCATGGGCGACGCGGTGGTGGTGCTCGCCCGCACCAGCGGCCCCGGCGCCTTCCAGTTGACCGACCGCGTCGGCGTGGTGCGGCCGGCGCATTGCACCGCGCTCGGCAAGATCATGCTCGCCGCCTTGGCGCCTGCTCGGTTCGAGCATTACCTCAAGCGCGCCGAGCTCAAGCCGTATACGCCGAAGTCGATCACCTCGGCCGAGCGGCTGACGCGCGAGATCGCCGAGGTGCGGCGCAGCGGGCTCGCCATCGACGACGGTGAGTTCGACGCCGAGGTGCGTTGCGTCGCCGTGCCGGTGCAAGATTTCAGCGGGCGGTCGGTCGGTGCCGTCGGGATTTCCGGCCCGGTCTGGCGACTGTCGATCGAAGCCTTGCAGAAGCGCGCGCGCAGCGTGCGCGTAGCCGCCGACCGGCTGTCGGCGGAATTCGGTTATCGCGGCGACACGCCCGTTCGGGCGGCGGAATAGGCGCGAGATCGCGAACGGTGGGAACCGGTTTTCGGATAACATCATGCGCGCGCAAAAATGAGGAGACGTCATGCCAAGGCACGCGAGCTATGTTCCCCACGGCGTGATCCCGGCGGTGCTGCTGCCGTTTGACACCGACCTGTCGATCGACGAGGTAAGCTTCCGCAAGCATCTGCGCGACGTCGCCGCAGTCGACGGCCTGGCTGCCGTCACCATCAACGCGCATTCGACCGAGGTCGGCTCCTGCAGCTTCGAGGAACAGCGGCGCGTGCTCGACATCGCGCAGGACGAGATTGGCGCCAGGCTGCCGCTGGTCAACGGCATCTGGGCCGACGGCAGCCTCGAGGCCGCGCGGCTGGCGCGCATGGCCGAGCAGGGCGGCGCCTCGGCGCTGCTGGTGTTTCCGCCGGCGCCGTTCACGCTCGGGCAGAACGCTGCGATGGCGCTCGCCCATTTCCAGCGCATCGCCGATGCCACCGACCTGCCGCTCATCGTGTTCCAGTATCCGCTGGCGACCGGGCAGGGCTATCCGAAGGAGACGCTGCTCCGTCTCGTCGACGAAGTGCCGTCGATCCGCGCCATCAAGGACTGGATCGGCAATGTGCCGCACCATCAGTGGCACATCGATACCCTGCAAAACCTCGCTCGTCCGGTGAATGTGCTGACCACGCACAGTTCGTGGCTGTTCGCGTCGCTGGTCATGGGCCCGAACGGGCTGTTGTCCGGCTCCGGCAGCGTCATCGCCGATCTGCAGGCGAGGCTGTTCCGCGCCGTGCAGGGAAACGATCTGGCCGAAGCCAAAATCCTTGCCGACCGCATTGAACCGACCGCGCGCGTGTTCTACGCCGATCCTTTCGTCGACATGCACAACCGCATGAAGGAAGCGCTGGTGCTCCTCGGCAAACTGCCGCGTGCCGTGGTGCGTCCGCCGCTGGTCAAGATCGAGCGCGCGGAGATCGCGCGCATTCGGCAGGCGCTGATCGAAGCGGGGTTGCTCGATAAGAATGCCAGAGACGCGGCGTAACTACAGAATTGCAAATTCGCTGTTCTTCCGGTCCGTCACCAGCATGCTGCCGGGATAATGCGTGATGCAAAACTCCGGCTTCACCGTGGCGATCACCGATTGCGGCGTCACCCCGCAGGCCCAGAACACCGGCAGCTCGTCGTCGCGCACCTCGACGGCGTCGCCGTAGTCCGGCTGCATCACGTCCTTGATGCCGATCAGCTCCGGCTTGCCGATATGCACCGGCGCGCCGTGCACGGAAGGAAACCGCGTGGTGATCTGCACGGCGCGGATGGCGTTTGCCGGCGTCATCGGCCGCATAGACACCACCATCGGCCCGTGGAAGGGCCCGGCCTCGGCCGTGGGTATCGAGGTGCGGTACATCGGCACGTTGCAGCCGCACGTGATGTGGCGCAGCTCGATGCCATCGGCGGTGAGCGCTTCCTCGAACGAAAACGAGCAGCCGATGACGAAGCTCACCAGATCGTCGCGCCAGAACTCACGCACGTCGGTCGGCTCGGCGACCAGCACGCCATTGCGCCAGACGCGATAGTGGGGAAGGTCGGTCCGTATGTCGAGGTCCTGACCGAGTTCCGGCACGCGGCCGTCGCCGGGTGCGGACATGCCGATGAGCGGGCAGGGCTTCGGATTGAGCTGGCAGAAACGCAGGAAATCGGCGGCGAGGCGTTGCGGCAGAATGGCGAGGTTTCCCTGCACATAGCCCGGCGCGAGCCCGGCCGTCGGTCCACGATGCTCGCCGGCGCGGATCGTGCGCCGCGCCGCAAGCCCGCTGCCGGACGGGGGCGCTCCCTCGCGACGCATGGGGGTGACGGTTGTCATGCAGTGAAACCTAGCATTGCCCGCCGCGCGGTTCGAGGCCGGCTGCGCGGCCGGCGGACAATATCCGACCATGTGAAGGCGCATTCCACACTGTCGAAATAGCGGTTGAAACTTGCATCAGGATCGCGTTTGCTAACGGGACTTATAAAGGCAAGAGCCCGCGAAGGGCCGGCAGGGAGGACTTGGCGATGCGGCCTTGTGCCGGCACGGCGGGGCGTGCGGTGGTCAGGCTTGCGGCCGTGCTCGGTGGGCCTCATGCGCCCGCGAGTGCGCCGGGCGGCGGTGCCGCGTTTTCGCACAACGGTTTGCTGACGATGCTTCGACGCCCGCGCGCTCGTGCGGGCGTGCGCTTTTCGATTCGGACAATCGGACTCTAGAGGGAGGACTTGCAATGACTGAAAAGTGGAAAGACGAAGCCTGGGCGCAGGACTTCTGGTACAGCGGCAAGGTCACGCGTCGCCGCGTCGTCGGGTGGGGCGGCGGTGCGATCGGCGCGATGATGCTGGTGCCAGCGCCGTGGCGCGCGGCCTTCGGCGCGGCCAAGTCGTACAAGGTCGGCTCCGAGCAACCGCTCTCCGGCCCCGGTGCGATCGGCGGCAAGACCGCGGTGGTCGGCCTGCAAATGTCGGCGGACCGCATCAACGCCAACGGCGGCATCAACGGCCGCCCAGTCGAATTGGTCATCGTCGACGACGAGTCGAAGCCGGACGTCGGCCGCCGCAAGAGCCAGAAGCTGGTGGAAGAGGACAACATCGACGTGCACGTCGGCGGCTTCCTCTCCAACATCTGCCTCGCCTGCATGCCGGTGTGGCAGGAGTCCAAGATCGTCAACATGATCAGCGTGTGCCTCGATACCACGCTGACCACCAGCGCCTGCAACCGCTATACCTTCCGCCTGCACGACTTCGCGCCGGCGCAAGCGGTCGCCATGGGGCCGACGCTGACGAAGATGGGCAAGAAATGGCACCTCGTTTATGCCGATTATTCGTGGGGCCAGTCGACGCGCGACGCCTATGCAGCGTCGATCAAGAAGAACGGCGGCGAAGTGGTCGGCACCACCGGCATCCCGCTCGGCACCCCCGACATGACGCCGTTCCTGTCGAAGATCTCCGGCAATTTCGACGGCCTGTTCGGCATCTTCTTCGGCAAGGACGGCGTGACGCTGATCAACCAGGCCTACGATCTCGGCCTGAGCAAGAAGTACAAGATGGCCGGCGACGGCTCGATCACCGAGCCGACCAACCTGCCGGCGCAGGGCCACAAGGTCGACGGCTTCATCGCCATCAACCGCTACATCCCGGTGTTCCAGGGCCCGCTCGACACGCCGTCGCACCACAAGTTCTACGACGAGGCGAAAAAGCGGCTCATCAAGATCGACCCGTCGGGTCCAGCGCCCGACAAATACGTGCAGTCGAACTACGAAGCCCTGAACGCGATGAAGATCGCCATGGAGAAATCGAAGTTCGACAGCCGCAAGGACACCATGAAGCTGATCGAGGCGCTGGAAGGCCTCGAGGTCAAGTTGAGTGACGACTTCCCGCAAGGCGACAAGACGCTGCGCAAGGAAGACCACCAGGCCTTCCTCACCGAGTTCATCTTCGAGGTGAAGGACGGGACCTACAAGATTCTCGAATCGGTGCCGAAGGACAAGACCTTCGTTCCGCCGGCGTGCCACTTCCCCGCGGCGTAATCTCGCGTGGACCGGTCGACCGACATTGGCTCCCCGGTGCAGAGCCGGGGAGCCGCATCGGCTCCCATTCTGAAGACCGAGTTGCTGTCGGTGCGCTTTGGCGGACTGTCGGCGCTCAATCAGGTCAATTTCGAGGTTGGCCGCGACGAAGTCCGCGCCATCATCGGACCGAACGGCGCCGGCAAAAGCACCTTCTTCAACTGCCTGACCGGCGTGCTGCGGCCGTCCTCAGGCCGCATCGTGTTTGACGGCGAGGACGTCACCGGCCTGCCGTCGAACGCAATCTCGCAAAGAGGCGTCGCGCGGTCCTATCAGATCACCAACGTCATGCCCAACGTCTCGGCGCTGGAGAATGTGCGCATCGCCGCGCAATCGCGCCGGCACGGCTGGAACCTGCTGCGCGACCACAAGAGCTTCCCGGACATCAACGAGAAGGCGGAAGCCGCGCTCGATTCGGTCGGGTTGTTGAGCAAGGCCGAAGAGCTCGCCGCCAATCTGTCGCACGGTGAACAGCGCAACCTCGAGATCGGCATCGCGCTCGCGACCGAGCCGTCGCTGCTGCTGCTCGACGAGCCGACCGCCGGCATGAGCGCGGCGGAGACGCATGACACGATGCAACTCGTGCGCCGCATCGCCAAAAACAATTTGACCATCCTGATCGTCGAGCACGACATGCAGGTGGTGATGGAGCTGTGCCACCGCATCACCGTGCTGCACTACGGCGCCATTCTCGCCGACGGCACGCCGGAAGACATCCAGCGCAATCCCAAGGTGCAGGAGGTCTATCTCAAGACATGAGCGCTGTAGCCGACATCAGCAGCGAGCCGCTGGTCCGCGTCGAGGGCCTGCACACCTATTACGGCAAGAGCCATATTCTGCACGGCGTGTCGCTGGAAGTGGCGCCAGGCGAGGTGGTTGGGCTGCTCGGCCGCAATGGTGTCGGCAAATCGACGACGCTCAAGAGCATCATGGGCCTGGTGCAGCCGAGCCATGGCCAGATCCTGCTCGAAGGCGCTGCCATCACCGGGCTTGCCCCGCATCGGCTGGCGCGGCTCGGCATCGGTTACGTGCCCGAGGACCGCCGCATCTTCCGCCTGCTCACCGTCATGGAAAACCTGCGCACCGGGCTCGACCGCGCCGGCGTCGGCGACGAGCGCAAGCAGAAACTGCTGGACAAGGCCTTCACTTATTTCCCGCGGCTGGCCGAGCGGCGCAACCAGGCCGGCGGCACGCTCTCCGGCGGCGAGCAGCAGATGCTGGCGATCGCGCGCGCCATGATGCTGGAGCCGAAGATCATCCTGCTCGATGAGCCGACCGAAGGGTTGATGCCGCGCATGGTCTCGCAGATCCGCGAAATCATCGACGTGCTGCATAACGAAGGTGTGGCCATCCTGCTGGTCGAGCAGAACGTGCCCTTGACCCTGCAGGCGAGCCAGCGCGTCTACATCATGGAGAAGGGCAGCGTGCGCCATCACTGCGCGGCGTCCGACCTCAAGGTCGACGACCCCGTCATCAAGCAATATCTTGGAGTGTAGTCGGTGCTCCAGTTCTTCCAGAGCTTTCCGCTCGATTTGCTGCTGATCCAGACCGTCAATGGCATCGTCAGCGGCCTGATCTTGGCGCTGGTCGCCTCCGGCCTGACGCTGATCTTCGGCATCATGGACGTGGTGAACTTCGCGCACGGCGAATTGTTCATGCTCGGCGCCTACCTCGGCGTGGTGGTGCTGGCGACGACCGGAAGCTTCTGGCTGGCACTCATCGTCGCCACGCTGATCGTCGCCATTTTGGGCGCCGCGATGCAAATCGTTACGCTGCGGCCGCTGATCGGACGCGACCCGCTCAATACCATCCTCGTCACCTTCGGCATTTCGCTGATCTTGCAGAACTTCGCGCTGTGGGAATTCGGCCCGGTGGCGCGCAAGTTGCCCGAGCCGATCACCAGCTATTTCACGCTGTTTTATCTGCAATATCCCTGGTACCGCATCGTCATCGCCGGCTTGTCGGCCGCGATCATCGGCGGCTTCTGGCTGTTCCTCAAATACAGCAAGTTCGGCGTCTGGATCCGCGCCACGACGCAAGACCGCGTGATGGCGCAGGCCATGGGCATCCCGGTGCCGTGGGTCTACACCGGCGTGTTCGCCATCGGCGCGGCCATGGCAGCGGCGAGCGGTGTGCTGTTCGGCCCGCTCGGGTCGATCAACCACACCATGGGCCTCGACTGGGTGCTCAAGGCCTTCATCGTCGTCGTGGTCGGCGGCATGGGCAATCTGGGCGGCTCGATCGCCGCCGCCATCTTCGTCAGCCTGCTCGAATCCTATGCCGCGATCTGGCTCGATCCGTCGCGCGCGGTCATCGTCTCCTTCGTCGTGCTGATCCTGACCCTGCTGTTCCGCCCCACCGGCCTGTTCGTTCCGACACCCAAATGACAACCGCTCCATTCGACAAAGCGATGCCGCTCGGCAAAGGCAAACTGAGCCACACGGCGGTCTATTGGATCGGCTTCTGCGCGGTCATGGCGGTGCTGATCGTGGCGCCGCTGGTGCTGCCGATCTTCTGGGCGAAGTTCCTGACCGAGATCCTGATCTGGGGCCTGTTGGCGATGTCGTCCGATCTGCTGATCGGCTACACCGGCATGATCTCGTTCGGGCACTCGGCCTTCTTCGGCCTGGGCATGTACGGCGCCGCCGGCGCGCTGCTGCAAACGCATCCGCCCAATCTTTGGCTGGCCATCCTCGCCGGACTTGGCGGGGCGGCCGGCGCCGCGCTGTTCGTCGCCTACTTTTCCACGCGGCTGCGCGACATCTACTTCGCCATCACCACGCTGATCTTCTCGCAGATCTTCTACGTCATCATCTTCACTTGGACAGCGGTGACCGGAGGCGAGAACGGGCTGATCTTCACGCGCCCGCATTTCTCCCTTCCGTTCCTCGTCGACATGCGCTTCAACGTGCTGACCATGCACTGGTTCGTGCTGGCGCTGGTGGCGGGCTCGTATCTGCTGCTGCGCCGCATCACCCGCTCGCCCTTCGGCATGGTGCTGCAATCGATCCGCGAGAACGAGGCGCGCACGCGCGCCATCGGCTATCCGGTCGAGCGCTACAAAATCGTGGCGGTGATGCTGTCCGGCCTGTTCGCGGGCTTAGCCGGCGTGCTCTACGCCGTGCAGAACGAATTCGCCGCGCCGGATTTCGTTTTCTTCGTTACCTCGGGCGACACCGTGATCTTCAACGTCATCGGCGGCATCGGCACACTGGTCGGTCCGATCGTCGGCGCCGGCTTCTTCCAGTTGCTGCGCGAATTGATGTCGCGCGTCTTCGGCGAGCAGTTCCCCTATCTGATCCCGCTCGGCTTCATCTTCATCGCGATAATCATCTTCCTGCCGCAGGGGCTGTTGGGTTTCGCCAGAAGGTGGCTCAATCGCTAGTCGCAGCGCACCGTCATGCCGCCGTCGACAACGATCTCCGTGCCGGTGACGAAGCGCGCTTCGTCGGAGGCGAGAAACAGCGCCGCATTGGCGGTGTCGCGGCCATCGCCCATGAAGCCCGCCGGAATACGCTCGAGCCGCGACTTCAGCAGCGCCTTGACATCGCCGCCGGCGCGCTGCTTGGCGAGGCGCGCCTCCACCATCGGCGTGTGCAATTGCCCCGGCACCACGGTGTTCACGCGGATACCCTTCGCCGCGTATTGCACGGCGACGACGCGCGAAAGCTGGATCACGCCCGCTTTGGTCGCCGCATAGCCCACTTGCGCCGAACCAGTCCAGCGCAAGCCGGACGTCGAAGCCAGGTTGACGATGGCGCCGGACTTTTGTTTTTCCATCACCGGCAGCACGTGCTTGCACGTCAGAAACACGCTCTTTAGGTTGAAGTCGACCTGCGCGTCGAAGACCTCTTCGCTCATTTCCACCGGGCCGCCATGCGCCGAGCCGCCGACATTGTTGACCAGGATGTCGATGCGGCCGAAGCGATCGAGGCAGGCCTTGACCATCGCCGCGACCGAGGCACTGTCGGTGACGTCGCAATGCTGCACGACGATCTGGCCGTCGGCCTTCTTCACCCGCTCGACCGTTTCGCTCATGCTGTCGAGATTGCGGTCGACGGCGAAAATCTTGGCGCCTTCCTCGGCGAAGCGCACCGCGGTGGCGCGCCCATTGCCCCAGCCGGGGCCGACGCAGCCAGCGCCGGTGACGATGGCGATCTTGCCCTGCAGACGTCCGCTCATGGTTTGGCCTCCTTGGCCGGGCCGAGCTTGCCGAAGCGGTAGAGGCGCTGCGGATTGTCGACCAGCAGCGCCTGCAATTCGGCTGGCGTCGGCGCGATCTGCATCAGCAGGCCGACCAGCACGCCATCGTCGGGAATCGGCCCGTCGAGATTGGGATGGGGAAAATCGGTGCCCCAGACGCAGCGGTCGCCGGCTTCGACAACCAGCTTGCGGGCGAAGGGTACGGCGTCGGCGTAGGGCCGGCCAAGTCGTGGGTCTTGCCGGGTGGCGCGGTCGGCGCCGCTCACCTTGACCCAGAATTTGCGGTCTTCCATCAGCTTGAGCAAATTGCGGAACGGCTCCTGGTCGAGCCCGCGCGAGGCATCGACGCGGCCCATGTGGTCGATGACGACCGGCACCGGCGAGCGCTTGAGCGCCGGCGCCAGCTCACCGATGCGCTCGGCCGCCATGTGGATCTGTAGATGCCAGCCGATGTCGGCGAGGCGGTGCGCGAACTTGATCACGTCGTCGATCGCTGCGCCTCTGCCGAGATGCTCCATATAATGGAAGCGCACGCCGCGGAAGCCTTCGGCGTCGCGCCGCTTGAGCTCGGCGTCGGAGACGTCTAACGGCATCAGCGCCACGCCGAGGTACCGACCGCCTTTGGCGGCGAGCGCGTCGGCGGTGGCGGCGAGATCGAAGCCGTGCGCGGCGCTGTGCACGATGACGCAGCGCTCGATGCCGAGAAAGGCGTGGCGCGCGAACAGCGTCTCCTTTGGCGCGTCGGACGGCGTGTAGCTGCCGCCATAGGGAAAGCGGGCGCCGGGGCCGAACACGTGCACATGCGCATCGCAGGCGCCGGACGGCAGCTTCAACTTCGGTTTGCTCGGCTTATCGGTCCAGGACTGCGGGGCGGGCGCGGCGGTTTGGGCCATGGCGATCCTTTACGATGCCGGCGCGCGCGTGCGCTCGAAAGCCGGCTCGTGCGCGCTGAAGCGGTCGAGCCAATCGACCAGCCCGGGCGCGGTGGCGCGCCAGTCGACCTGTTTGCGCCAGTCGAGATAGCCGAGCGCGCAGGCAAGCCCGATGGAGACGATATCTGTCTTCGTCGGGTCCGGCGGCGCCAGCTCGAAAGCGGCGAGGCCGCGCGTGATTTTGCCGCGCTGATGCGCCAGCCAGCGCTCCGACGGCGGCGCGCCGGGCCGGAAGCGGCTGTCGTAAACGACCAGGATCGAGGCATCCATGATGCCGTCGGCAAGCCGCGCGCGCGTCAACGCCTTGAAGCGCGGCAGCCCGTGCGGCGGGATGAGCTGGTTGCCGCCCGTGAGCTCCTGCAAATATTCGATGATGATGCCGCTGTCATAGATCGAGCTTCCATCCTCAAGCAGCAGGCACGGCATCTTGCCGAGCGGATTCTGCAGCCGCAGCGTGTCGTTCTCGTCGAGCGGATCGGCGGAGACGACGCTGACGCGCCCGGCCATGCCGAGCGCCTCGACCGCCATGCGCACCTTGCGGCCGAACGGCGAGGTCAGCGACGTGCGCAGGACGAATTTTTCGGGCACGGCGGGCAAAACGCGAACCGCGCTACTTCTGCACCGGCACGCCGGCTTCCTTGATCACCATCGCCCATTTCTGGGTCTCGCTGGCGATGTAGGAACGGAATTGCTCCGGCGTATCGCCGACCAGATTCGCGCCCTGGCTGGACAGCTTGGAGATCACGTCCGGGTCTTTCATCGCCTCGACCGCCGTCTTGTTGAGCGTGGCGACGATCGGCGGCGGCGTGTTCGCCGGCGCGACCATGCCGTACCAGTTCTCGGTCAGCAGATTGGGCATGCCCGCTTCGGCGGTGGTCGGAACGTCGGGCGCGCTGGGGACGCGCTCGGGCGCACCGACGGCGATCGGCCGGAGCTTGCCGGCCTTGATCTGCGGCAGCAGGATCGGCAGATCGAGGAAAACCATCTGTACTTGCTGGCCGAGCAGGTCGTTCACCGCCGGCGCGGCGCCGCGATAGGGCACGTGGGTGATGTCGATCTTGGCCGTGAGCTTGAACAGTTCGCCGGCGAGATGCGGCATGCTGCCGGGACCGGAGGAGGCGAAATTCAGCTTGCCCGGTTCCTTTTTGGCAAGCGCGATCAGTTCGGCCATGTTGTGGGCGGGAACGCTCGTTGCCACCACCAGCATCTCCGGCACTTTGGCGACCAGCGTCACCGGCTGCAGGTCCTTGAGCGTGTCGTAGGCCACTTTCTCCATGCTCGGGCTGATCGCCAGCGCGCCGGCGCTGACGATGCCGATGGTGTAACCGTTGGGCGCCGCTTTGGCGACCACGTCGGTGCCGAGCACGCCGCCCTGGCCGGCGCGGTTATCGACGACGACGGTCTGCTTGAGGATTTCCGACATGCGCTTGCCGACGACGCGGGCGATGATGTCGTTCGGTCCGCCCGGCGGGAACGGCACGATCAGGTGGATCGGCCGCGTCGGGTAATCCTGCGCCATGGCAAAGGCGGGACAGAGCAGGGCGAAAGCGATCAGCAGCGGTCGCAGGAATTTCACGGCAATCCTCCCGTTTATTTTTGCGCGGCGCATTTTATCTGCGCGCGGTTTGTTGTCGCCCCGGCGATTGGCGGCGGAGCTTACTTCACTCTAGACTGCGGTCAAAGGCGACGCGACGTGGAATTGCGCATGACGAAAACCTCTGATGGCGGCCTGCGGCTCCTGGTGCTCGAAGGCGACGGGATCGGGCCGGAGATCATGGCGGCGACGCTCGCGGTGTTGCGCGCGGCGGACGCCGGATTCGGCCTGGGGCTTGCGTTCGAGACGGCGGCGATCGGCTGGGCCGCGCACCGCTCAACCGGCACCACGCTACCGGAGTCGGTCATCGACAAAGCCAAGGCGGCAGACGGCATCCTGCTTGGCCCGGTCTCGCACAACGAATACCCGCCGGTCGCGCAAGGCGGACGCAATCCATCCGGCGAATTGCGCAAGGGCCTCGACCTCTACTCCAATATCCGCCCGGCGCGCTCGCGCCAAGGCTTCCCGCCGCGCTGCGGCAAGCCGGTCGATCTCGTCATCGTGCGCGAGAACACCGAAGGCTTCTATGCCGACCGCTCCATGTTCCTAGGCCCCGGCGAATTCATGCCGACGCCCGATCTCGCGCTCGCCGTGCGCAAGATCACGCGGTTGGGTTCGACCCGCATTGCCGAGTCCGCGTTCAAGCTGGCGATGCAGCGGCGCAAAAAAGTCACCGCCGTGCACAAGTCGAACGTGCTGCGCGTCTCCGACGGGCTCTATCTCGAATGCGTGCGCGCGGTCGCCGCGCGTTATCCGCAAGTCAAATACGACGAGCAGATCATCGACGCCATGGCGGCGCTCTTGGTGCGCGACGCCAGCCGCTTCGACGTCGTCGTCACCACCAACATGTACGGCGATATTCTCTCCGACGAGGCGAGCGAGATTTCCGGCAGCTTGGGGCTCGCCGCGTCGCTCAACGCCGGCGACGCGCATGGCGTGGCGCAGGCGCAGCACGGTTCGGCGCCCGACATCGCCGGCAAGAACGTCGCCAATCCATCCTCGCTGATCGGCTCGGCGGCGATGCTGCTCGCCTGGCTCGGCGAGCGGCGCGGCGACGACAAGCTCGTGCGCGCGTCAAAAGCGATCGAATCGGCGCTCGACCGCGCCATCGCCACGCCGGAGTGGCACACGCCCGACTTGGGCGGGCCGTTGGGGACCGACGCCTTCGCCAAGCGCGTGGCGGAGATCGTCGCGGCTTAATGCTTTGCCGGCTGCTTCAGTCTCCGACCTTGAGGTCGACCGGGACATCCGGCGGATGCGGCTTGAGATAGCCGATCAGGCAGCACAGACAAATGCCCAGGCCGACCAGCGGATATCGCAGCGCCACGAC
>Ga0335078_10003943_pt1 | contig 22073 bp, 17 predicted proteins | sample Lox_Sample_32_FD_206711 | JGI IMG/M metagenome (GOLD analysis project Ga0335078, IMG submission 206711) | Soil microbial communities from Loxahatchee National Wildlife Refuge, Florida, United States - Lox_Sample_3.2 | ecosystem: Environmental > Terrestrial > Soil > Wetlands | place: USA...
CACCCGGAATGGAACTACCGCATCTCTCCGAGCACTCGCTCACCGTGACCCGATCCACAGTTATTGATCCGCGAGCCCTAAGGACCGGACACCGGTCGAGTTCAACGACCGGTCTAGGCGAATTGGGCTCTCTGCGAGAGCATGAGCCTGAACCCTTCCCTCGCTCAGCTCGAACGGCGGCACCCCCACTCGTGGTCTTGCAACAAGCAGGAGCGACCGGGCATCGCGATCGCGCCAGCCGGGGCTGATCGCCTCGCCCACGGTGGGCTCGGTTCTTCCGTCATGCTGCATCTAGCCACTCCTACTCGGCGGCGAAGGTGCTCGCGTCGATCACGAACCGGTAGCGGACATCGCTGGCGACCAGGCGGTCGAACGCCTCATCGATGTAGGCGGCGTCGATGATCTCGACCTGTGCCCCGATCCCGTGCTCGGCGCAGAAATCGACCATCTCCTGCGTCTCGGGCATGCCGCCGCTCATCGAGCCGGCGATCGAACGCCGATTGGTCAGCAGCGAGTAGGGCTCGATACTGAGCGGCTTTTCGGGTACGCCGAGGTTGACGAACACTCCATCCTGGGCGAGCAGATTGAGGTGTATGTTCAGGTCATAGCTCGCCGGGACCGTGGAGACAATCAGGTCGAATGAGTCAGCGAGCTCTTCGTAGGTGCGAGGGTCGCCCGTAGCGCGAAAGTCGTCGGCCCCGAATCGCCTGGCGTCATCGGCCTGATGCTCGGTCTTGTTGATCACGGTGGTGTGGGCTCCCATCGCGTGAGCGATCTGCAGACCCACGTGACCCAGCCCGCCGAAGCCGATTATCGCGACGCGCCGCCCTGCGCCGGAGCCCCAGTGGCGGAGTGGCGAGTACATGGTGATGCCCGCGCACATCAGCGGAGCGGTTGCCTCCAGCCGCATCGATTTAGGAACACGAACGGCGAACCGCTCATCGACGACGACGCGTTCGCTGTATCCGCCCAGGGTGACGTTTCCGTCGCGCCCGACCCCGTTGTACGTGAGCACCTTGCCGGCGCGGCAGTAGGACTCAAGGCCAGCTTCGCACACTTTGCATTCGCGGCAGGAGTCGACCAGACAGCCGACTCCTGCGTGGTCGCCGACGGTGAATTTGGTGACGTCGCCACCAACGGCCGTGATCGTGCCGGCGATCTCGTGGCCGGGCACGATCGGGTAGTAGGTGTGTCCGAATTCAGCACGCGCGTGGTGCACGTCCGTGTGGCAAATCCCGGCGTACGCGATCTCGATCAGGACGTCGTGCGGCCCGAGCTCGCGCCGCTCGATCGTGGTCGGCATGAAGCGGTCGGTCGGGCCCGCCATCGCGCGAGCCCTGGCCGTGATCACCGTGGCTCGTATGTCAGATTCTCGGACCGACATGATCAGCCGATCACCGACTTGTACTCTAGGAACTCTTCGATCCCGTACTTGCCCATCTCGCGGCCGATGCCCGACAGCTTGAAGCCGCCATGGGGCGCCTTCATATTGATCGGCGTCCCGTTGATCCGAATGCGTCCCGTCCGGACCCGCGTCGCCACGGCCCGTGCTCGCTCGGGATCGGCGCTCCAGATCGCTCCAGCGAGCCCGTAGTCAGAATCGTTGGCGATCGCGATCGCGTCCGCTTCGCCATCGAACGGAATCATCACAAGCACCGGTCCGAAGATCTCCTCGCGCGCGAGACGGAAGTCATTGTCGGCGGTGAAGATGGTCGGCTTCACGTAGAACCCGCGGTCGAATCCTTCAGGCGCCTCCGGCCCACCAACCAGCATCGGCGCGCCGGCAGCCTGACCAACTTGGATGTACTCACGGATGCGGTCTCGCTGGCGTGCACTGATCACCGGCCCGAGCGTGGTCGCGGGATCGAGCGGATCGCCGATCACGAAGCTCTCCGCCTTGCGGACCGCAATCTCCTGAGCCGCGGCGAATTGAGAGCGTGAGACGAGCATCCGCGAGAGCCCGCCGCACACCTGGCCGGAGTTCCGGAAAGCGTCGTCGATCCCGACTTCGACGGCCCGCTCAAGGTCGGCGTCTTCGAGGATGATGTTCGCGGACTTTCCGCCCAACTCCAACGCCACGCGCTTGATCGTGGCCGAAGCCAGCTCCATCACCCGACTGCCGGCGCGGACCGATCCAGTCAGCGAGACGACGTCGATCAGAGGATGCGTGGCAATCGCCTCTCCGACCTCTGGCCCGGTGCCGCTCACCAGATTGAACACGCCGTCTGGCAGTCCGGCTTCTGCCACGAGCTCGGCCATGATGTAAGCACTCAGCGGCGCGACCTCGCTCGGCTTCACGACGACAGTGCATCCGGCGGCGATCGCCGCGCCCGCCTTAAGGCAGATGGACCGCAACGGGCCGTTCCACGCTGCGATCGCTCCCAGGACGCCGACCGGCTCGCGGCGGACCGCGAAGTTCTCATCGTGCTCGACCCAATTCACCTTCTGGATCGCCTCGGCGAAGTTCCGCAGGTCGCGGACCGCGACGGCGGTCTGGGAGTCGACGGCAAACGAGATCGGCTGTCCGACCTCGCTGACGATCAGCCGGGTGATCTCTTCGTCGCGGGCCTCGAGCAGGTCGGCGAGCCGGTTCAAGCAGGCGGCACGGGTGTCCAACGAGCTCTCTGACCAGTCCGGAAAGGCGGCAGCGGCAGCTCGCGCCGCACGGTCGACATCCTCTGCGGTACCTCGCGCGACCCGGCCGACGACGTCCTCCGTTGCGGGGTTGACGACGTCGATCAGTTCGGTCCCGGCCGACTCGATCCACTTCCCGTCGACCAGGATGTCATTGCGAACCGTGACCGCTGCCCCTTCTGCGTGCTCTTGAACTGTGCTCACCGTGAATCGCTCTCCTCGTTTACGCCGGTAGGTCGTGGGCCGCCCTATCCGACTGACTGATACTCAAGAAACTCCTCGACCCCGAACCGACCCCACTCCCGGCCGACACCGGACAGCTTGAAGCCGCCGTGGGGCGCCCGGCGATTCGGGGCGGATCCGTTGATGCGCACCCGCCCGACTCGCAAACGGGCGGCAATCTCGTGCGCATGCTCATCGTCGGCGCACCAGACGCCAGCGGCCAACCCGTACGGCGAGTCGTTCGCAATCGCGATCGCATCCGCTTCGGTATCGAACGGGACGATCACGACGACCGGGCCGAAGATCTCCTCGCGCGCGATCCGCATCGTGTTGTCGCCGATGAACACGGTGGGCTCGACGAAGAAACCACGGTCGAGCCCGGCGGGAGCCTCTGCCCCACCGACGAGGAGCTGCGCCCCCTCCTCGATACCGGAGCGGATGTAGCCACGGATCCGCTCACGCTGGCCAAAGGTGGTGACCGGTCCAAGCGTGGTCGCGGGGTCGAACGGATCGCCGAGCACATACCCACTGGCGGTCTGGACGGCGAGCTCGGCGGCCTCAGGGAGACGCGGCCGAGGCACCAACACCCGTGTGAGTCCGCCGCACGCCTGTCCGGCGTTGCGGAACGCATCCGCGATCCCGTCGCTGACCGCCCGTTGGAAGTCCGAATCCTCGAGGATGAGGTTGGCGGATTTGCCGCCGAGTTCAAGCCCGACCCGTTTGATCGACTGGGCAGCGACCTCCATCACGCGACGCCCGGCGCGCGGCGATCCGGTCAGCGACACCATATCGATGAGCGGGTGTCCCGCGAGCGCCTCGCCAACCTCCGGACCGGTGCCGCTGACGAGGTTGAACACGCCGTTCGGCAGCCCGGCTTCGTGGGCGAGCTCGGCGAAGATGAACGAGCTGAGCGGAGCGATCTCGCTGCCTTTCAGGACAACAGTGCAGCCCGCGGCGATCGCGGCGCCGGCCTTCATGGCGATCATCAGAAGGGGCACGTTCCAAGGGGTGATCGCACCGACGACTCCAGCCGGGACGCGGCGGACCGTCGTGGGGCCGACTTGCTCCTGCCACGTGACCTCGCGCACGACTTCAGCAAAAATCCTGAGGTTCTGCGCCGGTGTGGCCGTCTGTAGCTGCGCCGCCAGATGCTCGGGCTGGCCGACCTCGCGGACAATCGTACGCGTGATGTCCTGTGCCCGTGCCTCGATCAGCTCGGCTATCCGTTCGAGAACGCCGCTGCGTTCGTCGAGTGTCGACTGCGACCACGAATCGAGAGCCGCAGCAGCCGCGATCGCCGCTTCGTTGACATCAGCAGCCGTGCCGCTCGGGACTGTCGCGAACGGCTCTTCGGTTGCTGGGTTGATGACCGTGATCGACTCGGTACCGGCCGACTCTCGCCATTCACCGTTGACGAAAATCTCTTTGTGCTCGATCACGCCGGACGGTGTGGCGGTAGTGGACTGAGCCTGACTCACGACGCTCCCAGTATTCGTATATACGAATGATAGTTTCTAATTGCGACTCGCAGATTAGCGCTTCGGCCCTAGTCGGTCAAGCCGCTCGGCCCTTGCCTGTCAGCGGCGAGGTCCAGTACGGTCCGTGTCGGGGCCGAGCGCCCGCGAGTGCTGCACCGCCACTGGCCAGCTCGGCGAACCCCACCCCTCGACCCGCCTTTCCGAAGCCGGCGCGTAACGAGGTCGCATTCCGGCGCCATGAGCGAGTGCTTCATTCGCGAGCGGCAGCGACAGCGGAGGGCTCAGAACGAACCCCTCGTCGACGACGGTGCCGCATCGCTTTTCTCTCCTCTGCGATTCGGCTCGCTACGCGTTCGTAAATGCGAATGCTTGCCGTATCTTCGGGCGCGCTAACGGCGTGCCTGGGCCACGTCAAGCGACCCAGGCGCCCTAAAGCCGGGGCTTGGTGAGGTCGACGCAGGCGTCGTGGAGCCGATGAAAGCGCTGCATCTCCAGCGGATCGTGGCCCGTCACGAACCAAGTGTTCGGTCGTGAGGCACGCTCTCGAAGCAGGTCGTAGGCGCGGAACATCGCCAAAATGTCGGTGTAAACGTAGAACGGACGGTTGTGTTCGATCTCTTCGTGGTAGTGGACCGCGTCGGAGGCGAGGACCACGGTGCCTGCGGCGGTCTCCACATCGATTATTAGCTGACCGGGACTGTGACCTCCGACCGGAGTGACCGTGATCCCCGGGAAGAGCTCCTCGGGCCCGTCGACGAACTGCACACGACCAGCGTCCGCGAGCTGCTGCAGCACGCGAACGTCCTGCGCAGCAGTCGAGTGCGCGATCGCCGGATGACGGGCATAGGGACCAGTCCAGCAATCGAATTCATCGCGCGCGACGCTCATCGTCGCGCGCGGAAACAGGTCGAGGTTCCCGATGTGATCGATGTGCATGTGTGAGACCACGATGTGGTCGACCGCCGACGGGTCCACATCGAGCCGGGCGAGCAGCTCGACCGGATCCCGCTCCTCGATCCTCAACCGGCTATACCGACCTCCGCTGAGCCCCCTATCGCGGTTCCAGCCGCAGTCGACGAGCATCACCTGCGATCCGGTCCGGATCACCCAGAAGTAGCAGGCCATGTCAAGCAGTCGATCCTCGATTCCGTAGGCCCGGTAAGCGACGTAGAGCTCACTGGCTCGGCGGCCATGCATCGTCGCGTAGCGGAGGGCGAACACCTCATGGCGCTCAATGGGATCAGTCATCCTCGACACCGGTCGGTCGCTCCGATTTGGGGCATCAGCCACCGGCATTGACATGAAGAACATGCCCGGGGATGTGACGGCTGGACGCAGAGCAGAGGAACCCAGTCGCCGCGGCGATGTCGACTGGATCGAGCAGTACACGCATCGGATGACTCATCTCGTTGGGCGTATATAAGAACAAGTGTGCCTATGTACGCAAACTAACCCCGTGCGCGGGAGGCTGTCAAGGCGTCGAATTTCGCGCGCCAGAGATGACCCTGGGCTGAACGTCGCAGTCAGGCAGCTGGAACACCCCCCGAGGGCCCCGGGCGCGATCATGCCCGCATGCCCTCACAGGAGACCCTCGGACGCTGGTACTCGGACCCATGCCTACCGGCCTTTCGGGACGGGCTGTCGGCGTTGGCGCTGAGTTCGATCTCTGGGGCCGACGAGCGCCGAGACGTGTTTCTGCGAGGCCCCGCGAAAGGGGTGCCGCCAGCCAGAACCGCCGGGTCTTCCGAGCCATGGGCAGCGGCGCGTTGCCGGCCGACGGCGCGAGGAGACCGCGTCGCCCTCGGGCACGAGCCTCGAGTAGTGCTTATGGCTGGACCGCGCGAGCGTCAGCGGCTCCTCCGATACGTTCCGCCGGTCCGTCAGGCGGCGCCAGGCAATCACTCGGGCGGGGTGGGCGACAGTGGCGGGCTTGACACTGATCTGCGCGCCATATACGCTGTTCGTATGTACGATCTATCGATCGTTATTGTGAACACGACATGGGCGGCCGGCCTTTCGCCGGGCGCGCGCAGGTGAAACGAATGGCCACCGAAACGAGCACAAACGGCCAGGAGACCGCCCAGGGCGGCGCACGAGCCGCGGGCCGCGCCGCGCTCGACGTGCTGCTGACTGACGCGGCAGTAGGCACCGGTCGAACCCGCCGGTTCCTGGAGCCAACAACGACAGCAAAGCTCGGGCTCGGACTGGCGCGCCGCCCCGACCGTGTCGCACGCCGAGTTGGCGGACTCGGAAGCGACCTGGCACGGGTCTTGGCCGGAAGCACGCACGTGACGCCCGCGAAGGGGGACAGGCGGTTCAGCGACCGTGCGTGGCAGGAGAGTTGGATGTTCCGCAGACTCATGCAGGCGTATCTAGCCCTGGACCAGACCGTCGACGGGCTGATCGACGACGCCGAGCTCGACTGGACCGCCGAACGGCAGGCACGGTTCACCTTGGGCAACCTGGTCGACGCGATCGCGCCGACGAACTTTCCCGCCACGAACCCGGCGGTCCTGAAGGAGACAATCGACCGTGGAGGCGCCAACCTGATCAGGGGAGGAAGGCGGCTCGTTCGTGACGTCGCCAAGCGGCGTCTACCGGCCATGGTCGACGTCAGCAAGTTCGATGTCGGGGGGAACCTCGCGGTCACCACGGGCTCAATCGTCCTGCGCACGGAGGTGTTCGAACTCATCCACTACATGCCCCAGACCGCTGAGGTCTACGAGCAGCCGCTGTTGATCGTCCCACCGACGATCAACAAGTACTACATCCTCGATCTCGCCCCCGAGCGGAGTCTGGTCGAATACCTCCTCCAGCAGGGCCATCAGGTGTTCATGATGTCGTGGCGGAACCCGGACGTCGAGCAAGGCCACTTTGACTTCGACACCTACGCCGACGCGGTGCTCGAGGCCCGAAGCGCCGTCGAGGCGATCACGCGGCACGACTCCGTCCACGTCATGGGAGTCTGCTCGGGCGGGATGCTCACGGCTGCCACAGCTGCGCACCTGGCTGCCACCAGCCGGCTCGGCGAGATCGCCAGCTTGACGCTGGTCGTGTGCGCGATCGACAACGCACAGGCCGGAACCACGGCCGCGCTCACTTCCCGGGAGATCGCCGCCGCGGCGGTCGCGGAATCGGCACGCAAGGGCTACCTCGACGGCGAAGCCCTCGCGACGGTGTTCGCGTGGCTCCGTCCCAATGACCTGATCTGGAACTACCTCGTCAACAACTACCTGCTGGGCAAGGACCCGCCAGCATTCGACATTCTCTACTGGAACCAGGACACCGTGCGACTCGCCGCAGGCCTGCACCGCGACTTCGTCATGCTCGCACTGGAAAACCAGCTCACCCAACCCCAGGGGTTCTCAGTGCTCGGGTCAGATGTCGACCTCGGCGACGTAAGCCTCGACAGCTACGTCCTCGCGGGCTCTGCGGATCACATCGTCCCGTGGGAGAACTCGTACAGGACAACGCAGCTTCTCGGAGGCCGAACCCGATTCGTGCTCTCGACCAGTGGCCACATTCAGGCCCTGATCAACCCGCCGACCGCCGGCAGCCGCTCCAGCTTTCGGGTCGCGGAAGAGCACCCGTCGGACGTGCGTGAATGGGAAGCCAAAGCCATCATCAGGAGCGGCAGCTGGTGGCCCGACTATTCGGCCTGGCTCGCGTCTCGCTCGGGTCAGCTCAAGCCGAAGCCCGAAGCGCTCGGCAACCGCAACTACAAACCCCAGGCCAAGGCGCCCGGGACATACGTGCACGCGTCATAACTGCGGGGTGTTGAGCCCACTCAAATCCACAGCCTTGGCACACTCGCGCTTACACACACTCGTCCGGGTCGCGGGTCAGCGGTCCGCGGTTCGCGGTGGCGGCCACCTGTTTGTGGTCGACACCCCGGAGTCGGTCGTGCAGCACCTCATCGAGCACGACGAAGCGTCATAGACCGAAACACTTCCCGACAATCGAGGCACATTGCTCTACAAGACTTATGAGGTCAGACGTCGCGTAGCCGCCCCGGTGTTCCGGCTGGCCGGCATCCAGTCGCGCATGCTCCGGAGCGCGCCGTGGAGCAACAGTCTTCCGATTCGATCAGCGCGTGCGGTCACCGAGACGTTTGCCGCGCTCGAGGTCACGCACCGCCACCCAGCCTTCAAGATCGAGTCCGTTTCGATCGACGGCAACGAGGTGCCGGTACACGAGGAGGTAATCGCCGCAACCCCGTTCGGTACATTGCTGCGATTTGCGAAGGCTGGTGACTTCGACCAGCCGCGCATCCTGGTTGTGGCCGCCTTGGCCGGTCACTTCGCGACGCTGATCCGCGGAACCATCCGCACCCTGTTGCCCGACCATGACGTCTTCGTCGTCGACTGGCACAACGCACGCGACGTGCCCGCGGCGGCCGGCAACTTCGGACTCGACGAATACATCGAGCACCTGACGGACTTCCTCAACGAGATCGGACCCGGCGCACACCTGATGGCCGTCTGCCAGCCATGCCCCCTGGCCGTGGCGGCGGCCTCGCTGATGGCAGAGGACGAGCACCCTGCCCAGCCCGCCAGCTTGATCCTCATGGCCGGGCCAATCGATACACGCATCAATCCCGGCCCGGTGAATCGGTTCGCCACCAAGCGATCGTTCACAGCGCTCGAACGCAGCGTGATCACGCGCGTTCCCCGGCCGTACGAGGGCGCCGGCCGGAAGGTGTACCCGGGCTTCCTGCAGGCAATCGGGTTCATCAGCCTCGCCCCTGGGCGCCACGTGCGCGCGTTCGGCGGTCTAGCCAAGGACATCGTACGTGGGTCTGACTCCGCGGCCGCCAGGACGAAGGAATTCTACGAGGAATACCTCGCAGTCCTAGACGTCACCGCCGAGTTCTACCTCGACACCGCCATAGCCATCTTCAAGAACCATGACCTCGCGCGAGGCCAGATGTCCTCGCGAGGCCGGCGGATCGATCCGGCCGCAATCGCGACCGCACTGTTGACGATCGAAGGTGAGAAAGACGAGCTGTGCCCCCCTGGCCAGACGCGAGCGGCGCACGACCTCTGCACCGGCATCCCGAGCGACCGCAAGCGGCACCTTCTGCAAGCGGGCGTCGGCCACTACGGGGTCTTCAGCGGAACCCGGTTCGAGCACGAGATCTATCCCGTAATTCGCGAATTCGTTGCCGCCACCGACTCAGCAATCGCCTGAGGCTAGGCTCTGCGTAGTAGCTCGCGCGCCGCTGGTCAGGTGACGCTGGGCCCGAGCGGCAGGTGCCGGAGCCGGCGGTCGATGGGCCGTCGACGAGTCGAGCAGCCATGCCGCGGCCTCCAGCGTCATCCACGGGTCCGCGGAGTTCGTTTGCGCAAGTCGACCGCGAGGCCCGCGGTTTGACACTCACCCCTAGCCCTGCTACGGTCAAACGCCCGCGCACGATTATGAACTATTGATCGTATATGCGCACGCTGCTCTTGGGAGGGATATATGCTCTTCAGACGTTCGACCGACCGAGCGAAGGGCTGTAAGACGCCCCATACCCGCTTGGGCTGGTTGGCCGCGGCGGGACTTATTGGTGCAGTTCTCATGTGGGCTGGAGCCACCCCTGCCGTCGGCGTTGGCGCTCGCCTCACCCCCACCACTCGCGCGAAGTCCGCAGCCGCGACGACCATCGTCGCGCGACTCTTCGCCCGCGTCGCACCGCTCGACCCGCCCGGACCCCAGGGCCATGTCACCGTGTTGGAGGGGCCGGCGTTCGGCCCTGACGGCGAACTCTACATGGTGCACCCCACAGCGCCGGCGGGGCAAGCGAAGGTAATAGCGCTCAACGTCCGGACGCGCCACACCCGGGCCGTCTACACGGACCCCGCTCCCCCAACGAAGCAGGAATTCGTGTCGCTGCAGTTCAGCCCGACCACCCGAGAAATCTACGTGACCGACATCTACGGCGACATCGATCGCATGAACGCGGATGGCACGGGATTCACGACCCTGATATCGAGTCCGGTTCTCGGACGCCCGTGGGCTCCTGACGACATCGCGTTCGACAAGAGCGGCGCGATGTTCGTCACCGATCTGCAAGGCACGCCCTGGGCCCCCACCGGCCGAGTCATCCGCCTGGACGCGAACGGCACGCATCCTACGCTACTCATGGCAGGCCTCGCCGGGGCGAACGGCATCTCGTTTGACCCGACGTACTCGGCGCTCTGGGTCAGCGAGTTTCGTGCCAGCCGCGAGGATTACCTGCCCCTGTCTGCCGACCACACGAGCGTCAGCAACCCGAGCATCGGCATGTACGGCAACGAGGGCGTCGGCGGCTTCGACTCCAACGCGGTTGACGCCAGTGGCAATGTCTACCAGTGTGTGTTCGGGGCTGGCAAGATCTATGTCTGGAGTCCCCGCGGTGTGCTGCGGGCGACCATCTACGTTCCGCAGACGATGCCCGCGCCGGAGTTGCTCACCACGAACCTCGTCATCAGGCCGGGAACTCGCGAGGGGTACCTCGTTGTCGGCGGCGGTAACGGCGGCTTCGTCTACACATTCCGCGCGCTCGGTGTCGGCGATTCCCAGTCCAACGGCGGTGGATGGGCCGGAGGGTGATCCGAGGCGCGGCCGGCATCCAACAACGGACGGCATTGTCTTCCTGACCGATCTTCACGCAGGGTCTCGAGACCGCCATTGCCACGACATGCTTCCGCATCGCCATGGCCACCGTAGCCACCAGCCGCTCGACGTGGCCGGCGGCGAGCCGGCGTTACTAGGAACCGCCGTGTCGCTCAATCCATTCTGAGCATCCGATCCGGTCTCGACACCCAGAGGCCGTTCCTGCCGTCACGCGATCTGGTCAGTGAGCAGTCCACGTGGTGCCTGGCCACGAGGCCCAGTTCCTCGGTCCGTCTTTCCTTGCGCCCAACGCCGGCGCCCGTCGTGCGTCGTCGCGTGCTCGAGATGGCCCGGCGCTCGACCCTCAGCCGGGCTTGACGTCACCCACGGCGCCAGGTCTCGCCGGGTTTGCTGGGGTGGCGGTAAATATGCGAGTACGTGTACTCACGGTCCGCCATCTGAGGCGGCGCCGCCGTCATCTCCTGCCACCAACCGATCAGCGCGTCCTCGAAGGCGTAGTCGAAGCAGTCGCCGAGCTGAGTCTCGATCTCGGCGATCGCAGCCTCGGATGCCCCAAGCAACCAGTCGACCGTCTGCGCCAGCGCAGCCGCGGTGTCGAACGCGTCGCTGTAACCGAGCTCCCGCCGGATCGCGTCGGATCCAGTCGCGCGGTGGCTCAGGCCGCCGCGGTACAGCGGATGGGCGGGTGTGGCGAGCCTGTAGGGCATGTCAACCAGTTCGACGTCCACACCCATGTAACGGGCGATGAACTCAATCCGCTGGCGCACGGTGTAGACGTCACGGTCAGCAACGACGTAGGACCGCCCAGCCGCAGCCGTCGGATCGTCGACCGCGGCGAGCGGCGCCTGCGCGACGTTGCCGACATAGGCGCGCGACTCGATCCGCAGGCCCCCGTCCGGGATGACGATGCGCGGTCGCTGATCGCGCAGCCTTCGCACGATCGACCATTCGGGCGACCCGGGCTGGCGCGGTCCGTACAGCGTCGGATACGCGATGTAGGTCGCCGTGAAGGCGCCGCTCGCGCCCGCCTCGAGGAACTCGGTGGCTGCCTGCGCGATCCGGAACCCCAGCTTGTTCTCGCCGGCATTCGTGAGCAGATGGCGCTCCTCCTCGCGCACGATCGCCGGTCGTCCAACCGGGCCCCAGCGCGGATCGGCCGGCGAAGCGAGCGGGCTCATCGCGCCCCCGATCGCGACGATGTGGCCGGCTCGGCCGCTCAAGTGTGCCGCAAGGTGGCGCAAACGCCCGTACTGGGCAATCACCACGTCGAAGTCGGCGTCGCCGAGCGCCTCGGCGATCGTCTCCGGAAAGTGCGGGTCGCCATGTATATGCCTGACCTCATCCGGAAGGGGCACCTCGTGGGTACCGCCGTGGAAGATCGTGGTGTCGAATCCGCGGTGCAGGAGACCGTGGACGACGTCGGGCCCGGACGGGCCGGTGCCTCCCACGACGAGTGCGCGCCTGCCGGTGCCGATCCCCGGCCTGTTGGAGCCCGCGGTGCTCAAGCCCGTGACGAGGTGTCGTGGGTCTTGACGCTTGTGTTGCCGGACGACGGCTCACCAGCGATAAAGCGGATCGTGCCGCCCGGTCCGGTCATCTCGGCGACGCGCCCGTCGTTCAACAGCAGATCGACGTGTCCGAGAACTTCCGAGATCGTAAGTGCGGCCTGCATAGGAGCCTCGTCGCCCCAAAGTTCGAGCGCAAGCTCGTAGGCGGTGCGCGGCCGCTCGGCGATCAGGTCGCAGAGATGGTCGCATCGCTGCTGATGCATCGCGAGGCGCCCGTCGATCAGGCCACGATGGTCATGGATCGGCTGTCCGTGACCGGGCAGGACAAGCTCGGCGGGTTCACGCGCCGTTGCCTGCATCGATGCGATGTAGGTAACCAGGGTCTGCGGCCGCGGATACGGCTCGCCCACTAGGGGTATGGAGATCACCGGGTTGGACGAGATGTGGCGCAGGAGATGGTCGCCGGCAATCATCGTGCGACGATCGGCATCGAAATAGACGGTGTCAGAAGGAGAATGTCCTGGGCGGTGCAAGACGGTCAGAGTGCGGTCGCGCAGCCGCAGCTGCTCACCCGGAGTCAACGGCATGGTCACCGTCGCGGGAGCGCCCGAGACGCGCGTGCGTCGACCGATCGCTCGTACCACCAGCCGGATGTCTCGGGGTACCCCGTTGGCTCCCATGATCTCGTCCGTGTAGCGCTGCTGGCGGCTCATCGCCCGATCGTAGTCGGCGAGCCATGGTTTGAGCAGATCGAGCGCAGCCACCTCAGCCCCGGATCTCCGGGCGAGCATCCCAACCAGCCCGGTGTGGTCGAGGTGCTGATGGGTGATCAGGATCAGGCCGAGATCTCCCACAGCGTGGCCCAGCGCTGCTAGAGCCTCCTCGAGCGCCTCGAACGTTGTTGCCGAGTTGGGCCCGGCATCGACGAGTGTGAGCGGATCGTCTTCGATCAGGTATGAGTTGACCGGGCCGACCGGGAAGCCGGTTGGCAGCGTGACCGGGTGGATCCCGAGCCCCTCTGCCTGTTCGAACCCCAAGTCACACGTCCGCGGTATCCGCAAACGCAAGTGAATTCAGCGGGGCGACGGCGGAGGCGCCGTTGCGATCCTGCGCGCTTCCTCCGATGATCCCGCTGGTCATGAGAGCCTCGATCTCGGCGCCGGGCAGACCCAGGCGCTCGCCGAGTATCTCCGCCGAGTGCTCGCCGAGCCCCGCGACCGAGTTCTCGCTCGGCGCCGGCGAGTCGGCGAGGCGAAGCGGGCTGGCAAGCGTCCACCACTGCCGGTCCGGACCAGTGTGATGCTGCAGGATGCCTCGGTCGACGACGTGCGGATCGTTGATCACATCCTTGAGGGACTTGACCGGGGCGCCCGGGACGGAGACGGTGTTCAGCGCCTCGACTACGTCGTCGGTCGAGTTGGCGCGGGTCCACTCACCGATGACCTCATCGACCTCCTGGAGATGTGCGACTCGCGCCGCGGGGGATGAAAAGCGCGGATCCTCGGTCAGCTCGGGACGCTCCATCACCCCGCAGAGCGCTGCCCAATGGCGGTCATGCAGGCAGAGGAGTGCCACCCATCCATCGGCCGTCTTGTACGCGTTATACGGCGATACCGCCAGCCCCCCATGGCGATTTCCGGTCCGCTCAGGGATCTCACCGTCAGTGTCCAGGTACCCGGCGATGTTGGAAGCCAGTGATGGGAGGATCGCGTCGTACAGGGCGACCTCCACGTGCTGCCCCTTACCGGTGACCGAGCGCTGAACGAGCGCACCCAACACTGCAGCCGCCAGGTGTGCCCCACCCATGAAGTCGACGACTGACGGCCCCGTGCGCACCGGTGGACCGTCCGGGAAGCCGGTAGTGGCCATCACGCCGGACATCGCCTGAATCGTCAGGTCCATCGCCCGCAACGATTTGTACGGGCCCGTGCTCCCATAGCCACTCCCCGAGGCGAGGATCAGACGAGGGTTTGCCTCCAGGAGGGCGTCCACACCGATCAGGCGATCGAACGTTTCGGGCGCGTAGTTCTGGATCACCACGTCGACCGTCGAGGCGAGCTCGATGAACAGCCGGCGTCCGTCGGCGTTCTTCAGATCGATGGTGAGGTTGCGCTTGCCGGCGTTGAGCAAGCCGAACTGCATGGGCTCGGTGTTCTTGCGAGCAGTTGGGCGCCGATAGGGCTCACCTTGCAGGGGCTCAACCTTGACGACGTCGGCGCCGAGACGCTGAAGCAGCATCCCGCAGTACGGGCCCATGAACGCCTGGCCCAAGTCGAGCACGGTGATCCCGGTCAGCGCCTGCTGGCGCCCGTTGTCAGCGGCTTGCATTCCCAGCACCCCCATTCTGATCTGCCTCAGTTGTCGCACGCGCTACCAAGGCGCGCTTATCGACCTTCTCGGTCTGGTTTGTTGGCAGCCGCTCCTGTTGCAGGTGCCAGATCGACGGCGTGGCGAAGGATGCGAGCCGGCCACGTAGTTGGCCGGCCAGGTCCGCGCTGGTCAGGCTCGCGTCATCCACAACGACGAAGGCACAAACCTCCTCGCCGAGCTCGGGGTGCGGGATACCCACAACAGCCGCCTCCACGACGCCTGGAATTGACGTGAGCGCACGTTCGACGGACGCCGGGGCGATGTTCTCGCCGCCACGGATGATCAGATCCTTGGCACGCCCGGTGATCCACAGCCGGCCCTCCTCGTCGAAGTGGCCGAGGTCGCCGGTGTGCAACCAGCCTTCGGTGTCGATCGGCGACTCGTCAACCCCGATGTAGCGAGTCATCTGCGTGGGAGATCTGATCAGCACCTCGCCATCGGGCAGGTCTTCGTCGGTCCTGAAGCTGATCTCGGCAAGCGGCAGCGGCCTACCGGCAGATCCGGGGTGCTTGAGCGTGTCCCGGCCAGACGCCGCGGTCGCCTGCCCGCAGTTCTCCGTGAGTCCGTAGCCGGTGGGTACGCCCGCCTGCACCCCGGGCAGGTCGCGACTGATCCGCTGCAGGAGCTCGGGGTGAATCGGCGCGCCTCCGATCGTCAGCGACCGCAGGCTGCGTACGTCGCGGATCTTGAGGTCCGGATCATCGAGCACTCGGGTGACCATCGTGGGAACGGCGGCCCAGCGCGTCACCTTATGCCGCTCGATCAGCGCGAGCACCTCCGCCGGATCGAACCGGCCGGCCGGCAGGATCATCGTGTTACCCACAGCGATTGATCGGAGGAGCATCTGTGGGCCACCGACATGGAAGAGCGGGCCGGTGTGAAGCGTTACCTCGCCTGCGTCATCACCGACCTCGTGCGGAAGTCGGTGCGTGACCTGCAGCATCATCTGCAGGTTCGCGAGCAGAGCTCGGTGCGAGATTTCGACGGCCTTCGGGCGCCCGGCCGTTCCGGAGGTAAAGATGATCACGGCCGGGCCGTCCTCGTCACCAGTGTCATGCTGAGCGCTGAGCGGATCCGCGGCGGGACGACCGTCCGGGTTCGTGTCCGTGGCCCAGGGCCCCCGTTCAGCTTCAGCCGGCACCTTAGCGGCGCTGCGCTCGTCCGCGAGAGTCGCGGCGGGGTTCAGCAGCGCGAGCGCGTCGCTTACCTCGACCTCGCTCCACCATGCATTGGCGAGCGCCGGCACGGCGCCGACCCATTGACAGGCCCAGAAGTTGATCATCCAGTCGGGGCTGTTCCAACCGAGGATCAGCACTCGGCTGCCACTGCTGACGCCGAGATTGGCAAGGGCTTTGGCCTTACGCTCGACACCGCTGAGCAGAGCATCGAAGCTGACCTCGCGGGTTCCCTGGATGACGTAAGGCCGCGTCGCCCACCGTTGGGCCAGTGCCAAGACCTCGATCACGCGGTGCGGTCGCTTGGAGTACATCCGGAACGGCACCCCATGGAGGTGCTCGACAACGATTCCATCACCCCATACCGGCGAGTGATCGACGGCTGAGGACGGGGCTTGGTTCGACGGCACAGGCTCTTCCTTCGAGGTTTGCGTTAACAAGGACGAACGTCAGCAAGCGCGTTCTGCACGGGCCGCGGCCCGCGCAGAGGTCACGTCCCCCGCCATGTTCGTATTTGCGAATAGACGAACGTGTACATGAACAGTGTAGTTGTGCTGCGCATGATTTGTCAACCCAAGAAGCCGCATCTCTCCGGGTTCTCGGGTTGCCCTGCCGCGTGGAAGCGATATCACCGGGAGTGATTCGCTGGCAGCGATTGAGTGCGACCCGACACGTGTGTTTCGGGGGATCGCGGGACCGCGACGATCTGCGCTGCTAGCCCTCACGCTCATACAGCCTCGCGTGCCTTGACCGTGCGCTCCCGCCACGACTGCACGTGTCGGAGGAGGAGCGCTCTGAGCTCACGCTCGCGTGGTTGCACGTGTTCTGCCGCCCCGACGAGGGTGACCGATGCGACGGCGTCACCGGACTGGTTTTGGATCGTGGTCGCGATAGCAAAGCGCCGCCCACCGTGGCGCAGGTTGGTGGCGATCCGGGTTGCCTGGATCTCTGGGAGCTCCTCGAGAAAGCTCTGCACCAGTTCACGCTCATCTGGCGGGCGCCGCCGCAAATATGCCTCGCGCTCGACATCAGGGCGGACTGCGAGCTGCGCCTTTCCACCGGCGGTTGCGAGTGGCACCCGTCGAATGTTCGAACGCGCATCGAAGTCGATGACTGGATCACTCCCGCTCTCGGCGATGTAGATGAGGTGCTCGCCGGCCTGAACACCGAGGAATACGGCGGTCTTGGCCTCAGCCTGCAACGCCTCTAGGTCGGCCTGCGTCACCCGCCCGGCACGGACGTGGCCGCTGGCCAGAGTCAGCGCGTGGATTGCTGGGCCGAGGTAATAGCGGCCGTCAGCTTCATGGAGCCACCCCTGGGCCAGAAGACCGCCGACAAAGCCGTGCACGGAGCTCTTGGGAGCATCGACCGCGCGCGCGAGCTCACCGAGGGTCATGCCAGGTCGATACACCACCGCTTCCAGGATGCCGGTAACCCTGTCGACCGTCCGATGGTTCTTAGGCATGTGTGGAGGCAAGCGGCCGCTGTCTCCTGGGAGCGCAGCCGTGGTGAGATGAAGCGCCGCCGAAGTTGGGGGTGCGACGCTCGATCGACGCGCTGACTCCCTCTCGGAAATGCGCCGTGCTCGGCAGTCCTGCGCGCGCGTCCGCCTCGGCTTCGCGCGCGGCGTGCACTTCGACGACTCGACGCCGGCGCATGTTTGCCCTGATCGCCGCGAGCGAACGAGGCGCCGAGGAACCGATTTCCAGGGCCCGCTTGAGCGCCGGCGCCCGGACATCCCCATCGGTGACGCGATCACAGAGGCCAATCTGGAGCGCTTGAGAGCCAGCGATTGATCGGCCGCCGCAGAGCTGATCGACCGCCGGCCGCGTGCCGAAGACTGCCGGCAGCGTCACCGAAATGCCAAGCCCATGGTGAGATCCGAGCCGCGCGAAGTTCGCGGTGAGCCGCGAGCCTGCTCGCTCGGCGGGATCGTCGGCAGATAGGGCACACCCGAACACGTCGCCGACCGTCGCCCCGCCGGACGGCGGCGACGAGCGGCGCCCGCTCCGCGAACATGGCAAAGACGTAGCGATAGAACCGCCGGATCGCGGCAGGGCGCGAATCGCGCAGGTCCGCGCCAGCGCAGAAGTGCTCGCCCTCCGAACAGAGGACGACGCTCCGCGCGTCGGGCCGTTCATCCATCGCGAGGACACCCGCCGAGGGCTCTCCGAGCAACCCCTCGTCAAGAGGAGTCGGGTCCCCGGCAGAAGCCAAGGATCGCCATCCGCTCGACAAAGTCCAGTTCGACGGCATCTCTCATCGCCGGTGTTCTCCCCCTCACCATGCCGCACGGAGCAGCTCCTCGATATCGCCACGGTTCGCCGTCCGCGGTATCTGAGTGAGAGTCCAGTCGTTCAGCGCATGCTCGACGATGTCGGGTAGCGAGCTCTCGAGAACGCCGACATCGCGCAGCCGCGCTGGCACGCCGAGCATCCGGAGCACCGACCGGACCCCGGCAGCGGCAGATTCCAGCGGGGAGGTGTCCGACGATCGTTCTCCGCCCAGGATCGCGGCAACGCGGTTCAACCGCCTTTCGGTCACTGGAGCGTTGAACCGCATCGTGTGCGGAAGCAGGAGAGCCTCGACGACGCCGTTGGAGGTGGATGAGCGCGGGCCGGCGGCATGTGACAAGGCCTGCGCCAGTCCGCCGCCCACGTGGTCGCTCCCCTGGCCACACAAAAGCGCCGCCAGCATCAGTCGCACGCGCGGCTCGGGATCCTCCGGTGACGCCGCCAGGCACGGGAGCCACCCGACCAGGATGTCGAGCGCGTACGCGAGCGGCGCATCGGCGAGCGGATCGTCGACCGCGGACTGCAGGCCCTCGATTGCCATCGAGAAAGCGTTTAGAGACGCCCCCTGTGCGAGCGGCGCCGGCGCGGTCAGCGCAAGCTCGGGATCGATGAAGATCCCTTGAGCACGAACCTTGGGGTCGTAGAGGGCGAGGCGATCGCCGGTCGCTGGGTCCCGGACCGCGGCGCCGGCCTTGGCGTACGCCGTCGTCGGCGTAGTCGGCACGACCCATTGCGCCAGTTTCGGCTTGAGCAGCTTCGGACTCACAAGGCGCCCGTCCGCCTCGCGGCGAGTGGCCAGCTCTCGCACATCCTGTTCCTCTGCGAGCACGATCGACGCCGCCCGCCCCGTGACGATTGCCGATCCGCCCCCGACGGCCACCACCGCGTCCGCGCCCGTCTTCCGCAGGAGCGTTGCCGCGGCCTCGACGGACGGGACCGGACTGTGCGACTCGACGAGATCGAATGTGGCGGCCAGCCGATCACCCAAAGCGGACTCAACGCGCGCGAGCGCCTGTGTGTGCAGTCGCGGGAGCGACTGACCGCAGAACACCACCGCCCGCTTGAGGCCGAGGCGATCGAGTTGACGCGGAAGCGCGTCAAGCGCTTCGGCCCCGCAGAACGTCCGCAGCGCCGGGGTCACATGCTGGAAGCGCGGGACGCTCACAGCCGGCTGCTTTAGACCGGCCGATCCAGAGCGCCGTCGCGCGTGGGCAGGGCGATCGTCGCCACCCCGGGCATGACGTTCTTGTCGCGCTGGTTGATTGCCCAGGTCTCGAGTTGCACGACGTGATCACCGTCGTCGTCGACCGACTTCCCGGTGACCCGGCCTCCGAGCCGCACGACATCGGATAGATACACGTGCGCGCGATACTGCGAATCCGCGGCTTTGAGCCGACCGTGATCACCCATCCAGTTCGTCAGCGAGTGGACCTGCCAGCAGGTTCGCTGAACCCCAACGTCGTAGGCGGCCTGTGCCCCTTGAAGACGCGCCGCGTAATCGTTGTAGTGGACCGAATACACCGGCTCCAGAGCGTGGGTCTCGGGGTCGCGAAAGGCCCATCGAGGATGCTTGTGGTAGCGCCGCAGTGCCACGCCGTGGGCCGCGAGGCGGGGAATCGGCGCGGCGCCGGATCCGACGAACGCGATGAAGTCAGTCAGTCCCATCGGCCCCTTGGTGATCACGTCCATCTCGTCTCCGACCTGAACGTCTTCCCAGATTCGCGGCTCTGCGCCGCGGGGTTCCTCTGCCAGGATGTCGGCCTCTAGCCGCGCAAGCTCGTCGTCGGTCCACGGATGGGGAATCGTGACCTGGCGCGACTCCGCGCGGCCCTGCGCCTCCGTACGCTCGAATCGAACTCGCGAGCAGATGAAGGTGGCAACGATGTCGCCGTCCTGGTTGATGTACTCCTGCCGCAGGTAGTCCTTGATGCGACGACCGGCGAAGCTGCTCGGGTCCGGACCATCAAAGCCGTCAAAGGTCACCTTTGCCTTGATCCGGTCGCCCTCGCGGATCGTCTTGTGGAAGCTGAGTTTCGTCTCGGCGTGGAAACCTCCGAGTCCACGCCAGCCGACCTGGACCGACCCGAGGCAGGCGAAGATGAAGCTCGGTGGCGCGATCAGCCCGCCATGCACGCTGGCGTCTGCGTAGTCGGGATCGGTCCACAGCGGATTCCCGTCTCCGATCCCCTCTGTGAACCGGAGAATCGCGTGCCGGGTCGCGTACTCGTTGTTGACCGATAGGTCGGTTCTGAGTTCGGTACCGATCAGTGCCCGCATCTCCGCAAGCATCTCGTCCGTGAATCGAGCGCGCGCGAGCTCCTTATCGATCACCCCTGGGTCCTGGACTGCCATGCCTTTCTCCTCCTATTCGTAATTACGAACGACTAATCGGTAATGCGAACACTCTAGAGTAAGCTCAAGCCGGTGTCAAGCCACGACGAAGCCCTGGAGTGCCGACTCGTGAGCCCCGCTCGCGCTCACGTCGTGGCATCACCGCCCACTCAGTGCTTAGACAGACGCGAAGCTTTCGGTATGGCCGCTCACAGATTGGCTGCGGCGTCGACCAGGAGTTGGGCAAGCACCTCGGGGTCGGCGATCATCGGCTCGTGGCCTGTATCGATCTCTCGATGGTGAAAATGAGCATCCGTCTGTGCCCGTGAGCGCTGGCGCTCCAATTCGAGCTCCGGAAGGCGACTTTCGGAGCATTCGATCATCGTGCCCGGATGTGACCATGCGCGGTCTGTCGTCCCAATCGCGTCCACGTAGGTCTTGATCGGCTGGGGCGTCGTCTTCGAGTTGACCCAGGCGATCTGCTCTGGATCCGACAGCCCCCACCAGCTCGCGTCAGACGTCGGGATAAACCACCCGGGGCCCGCGTCGGCGGCCATCTTCCTCATTTGCTCTGCTCGCTCGGGACCGATCAAACCGAAGATTGACTCGCCGCTCCGCGGCATGTGCGCGTCGAGCCACACCACGGCGCGAACGCGGTCGGCAACCCGCTCCATGGCGCCCGCGACTGGCATCCCGCCGTAGCTGTGGGCAACGAGCACGACATCCTGGAGATCCTCGAACTCAAAGACCCCCACCAGGTCATCAATATGGGTGTCGAGACCAATCTGTGGAGAGAGCAGGTGCGCCCTCTCCCCCAGCCCCGTGAGCGTCGGCGTGTAGACGTCATGGCCGCGTGCGCGCAGCCGCAGCGCCACATAACGCCATGCCCAGCCCCCATGCCGCCCCCCGTGAACAAGCACGAACGGCGGATGCTCGGACGTCGCCAAGCTGGGCATTAGCGGACGTTGTAGGCGGACTCCGCCTGCTGGGACAGGATCTCCTGGATCTGCTCCTCGGTCAATGCGAACGGCGGCACGCCCGCACGTTCCTGCTGCAGCAGCAGGAACGACTGGCTGTCGCGGTCACCCCAGCCGCGGTTCAGCGCCTCGGTCATGTCTTGGACGACGAGGTTGCACAGCCGCATCGGAACCACCGCCTCGCGACCGAGCTGCGTAGCCAACTGTGCGTCCTTGTAGGCGAGCTGCAATCGGAAGCTCGGAGGATCTAGCTTGCCTTGCAGGAATCGGCGGCTGACATTGTCGAACGCACGCTGGCGCCCGGCTCCGCCATTGCGGATCGCCTCCCATAAGGCGGCTGGCTCGACTCCTGCCTTCACGCCCATCGTCAACACTTCGGTGACGACTGCATTGATCGCGAGGCTGGCCATGTTGTGTGTCAGCTTGGCGATCGTTCCGGCGCCGATCGGCCCGATGTAGCGAGCATCGTCCGACATCGTCTCGA
>Ga0335078_10003944_pt1 | contig 22072 bp, 17 predicted proteins | sample Lox_Sample_32_FD_206711 | JGI IMG/M metagenome (GOLD analysis project Ga0335078, IMG submission 206711) | Soil microbial communities from Loxahatchee National Wildlife Refuge, Florida, United States - Lox_Sample_3.2 | ecosystem: Environmental > Terrestrial > Soil > Wetlands | place: USA...
GACCATTTCCCCGCCATCCCTTACCCTATACTCCTGCCTGCTGTCTGACTCGCAAAGGCGGATTTGCCCTGAAAATCGATTTGGCTCTCGCCCGATGGCGCGCGCCCCGAAAGATTTTCCCCCTAATCTAATAAGAACGGACCGAGAACACGCCATGCCAGGAATCATCAAGGAAAGACTGTTTACTCCCGGGCCGACGCCGCTGCTGCTCGAAGCGCAGCTTCGCGCCCTGACCATGACGCTGCACCACCGCACGGACGCCTTCCGGGCGTTGATGCGGGAGACGCTCGAAAATTTGCGCTACTACTTTCATACGAAAAACGACGTGATCGTGTTCGCCAGTTCCGGAACGGGCGCGATGGAGGGCGCGGTGTCCAACCTGCTCTCTCCCGGCGAGCGCGTGCTGATCGGGACGGCGGGAAAATTCGGCGAGCGCTGGGTGCAGCTTGCCAAGGCGTACGGCATCGAATCGGCGGTCGTCGAAGCGCCTTACGGTCATCCCGTTCCGATCGGCGAAATGAAAAAGCATCTCGAGAGCAACGGCCCGTTCCGCGCCGTGTTCATCCAGGCGACGGAGAGCTCGACCGGCGTGCGCAACGACGTCGAAACGCTCGGCAAAATCGTGGCCACGCTGCCCGAAACCTGCTTCGTGGTGGACGCCATCACCGGACTCGGGACCACCGATCTGCTCCCGGATGAATGGGGCATTGACATCATGATCGGCGGATCGCAGAAAGCGACGATGATTCCTCCAGGCCTGGCGTTCGCCAGCATCAGCGAAAAGGCCGCGCGGGCCATGGAAAAATCGAAGCTTCCGCGCTATTACTTCGACTACGCCAAGGAGCGCAAAAATCTATCGAAGGGGGAATCGAGCTACACGCCGGCGACCTCGCTCGTCGTGTGCCTGCACGGGGCCTTGAATTACATCAAGGAGCTGGGCCGGGAAAATCTCATCGCCAACGCTGCGCTTCTAGCCGAATCGACGCGTGAAGCGGCCGTCGCGCTGGGCCTGACGAATTTCGCGGTGAGCTCTCCGGCGAACGCGGTGACTGCCATCAACGCCCCGGCGGGAATCGAGTCCACGAAGGTTGTCAAGGAAATGCGCGCGCGATTCGGCGCCATCCTGACCGATGGGCAAGGGACCATGAAGGGCCACATGTTCCGCATCGCCCATCTCGGATACTACGATTTTCTCGATCTATTGGCCGTGTTGGGCGCGCTCGAAATCGCGTTGCTAAAAGTGGGCCACAAAGTCGAGCTAGGCAGCGGCGTGCGAGCCGCGCAAAACGTGTATTTGCGCCAGTCGTCCTAATCCACTACTGTGTTTCTCGTCGCTCTCGCTTTTCTCTGTGTTCTCTGTGCCCTCTGTGTTGAGTCCTTTGGCGCGCAAAAATCAAAGCCTCAACACAGAGGGCACAGAGAACACAGAGAAAAGCGGAGGGCGCGAAACCTTTGAGACCAAAATGAAAATCGTGATCGCGGACAGTGTCGATGAAAGCGTGGCGGGCATTTTGAAGGCGGATCCTTCCTGGACCGTCGTGAATCTTCCCAAAACGAAAGGCAAGGTAGAGGAAGAGATTCGCGACGCGGACGCCTTGTTGGTCCGCAGCGCCACCAAGGTGACGGCTGAGCTGCTGGACGCCGCGAAAAAGTTGCGCGTCATCGGCCGCGCCGGCGTGGGGGTTGACAACGTCGACCTCGACGCCGCCACACGCAAGGGCGTCCTGGTCATGAACACTCCCGGCGGAAACGCCATCAGCGTGGCCGAGCACACGATGACCATGCTCCTGGCCCTGGCCCATCCCGTGGCCCAGGCCGATGCTTCGATGAAGGCCGGCAAATGGGACAAGAAAAAATTCACGGGCAGCGAATTGCGCGACAAAACTCTGGGCCTCATCGGCCTCGGCACCATCGGCACGGAGGTCGCGCGCCTGGCGCAAGCGTACAAAATGAAAGTGGTGGCCTACGATCCTTATGTTTCCACCGTGCTGGCCATGGAGCAGAACATCCGCCTCGTCCCGCTCGAGGAATTATTGAAGATCAGCGACTACATCAGCCTGCACTCTTCGCTGACGCCCGAGACCAAACATCTGATCAACGCGAAATCGCTCGCGCTCACCAAGAAAGGCGTGCGCCTCGCCAATTGCGCGCGCGGCGAACTGGTGGACGAAGCCGCCTTGCTCGCGGCGCTCGAAAGCGGCCAAGTGGCAGGCGCGGGGCTCGATGTTTTTGAGAAAGAGCCGCCCGCTGATCCGCGCCTCGTGCAGCATCCCCAAGTGATCGCCACGCCGCACATCGCGGGCTCGACCGAAGAGGCGCAGAAAGTGGTGGGGACGCGCATCGCCGAGCAGTTGCGCGACTACCTCACCAGCGGCGCGGTGAAGAACGCCGTCAACATGCCGTCGATTTCTCCCGAGGAATTCAAGAAGCTCGAGCCCTATCTTCAGCTCGGGGAAAAGCTGGGCGCGTTCGTCGCGCAACTGACGGAGAAACCGTTCTCGGAGGTTTCCATCAGCTACGACGGCGGCTTGGCTGACTTGAACACGCACCTAGTGAAAAACGCCGTCCTGAAGGGCGTCCTGGGGCAGATCCTGGCCGATCAAATTAATCTGATCAATGCTGGAAATTTCGCGAAAGCGCGCGGCATCGAAGTGGTCGAAGTGCGCAGCGGGCGCCGCGCCAAGTACACCAATTCCCTGGGCGTGGCGCTGCGCACCGGCGCGGAAACTGTTTCCGTCCTCGGCATGATCGGCTTGAACAACGCGCTGCGCGTCCTCGGCGTGAACAACATCGACATCGACGCCCCGCTCACCGGCTTCCTGCTGCTCTTCCGCAACGAAGACGTACCCGGCGTCATCGGCCGCGTCGGCACGCTGCTCGGAAAACACAAAATCAACATCGCCAACTTCGCCCTCGGCCGGGTCCAGAATTCCGACGAAGCCATGGGCATCGTCAACGTGGACCAATTCGTTCCGCCCGGCGTGCTCGCCGAACTCCGCGCCATCACCGCTGTGCGCCAGGCGCGAGTCATCGAAATTCGGTGAAAGAGTCCGAGAGGACCTTACCAAATCGTCTTGATTTGTTTGTAGCTCCGTATTGTTCTGTCTTTCGTGACAAGCGGGATTCCCTCGGACATCGCGGTTGCTCCGATCAGCCGGTCGCTCGGGTCTCCTGGATAGCTCGCGGGAAGTTGATTCGCGCGGATAGCGATTTGCGGGGTAATGGGAAACACTGCTGTTCGCGAGGAAATGCCCTCAAGAAATGCCTCGGGGGTGCCGATAAAATCGATCCGTCGGTGAGCCAACAGCCAGGCAGCCTCCCAGAGCGTAATCGCGGAAATTCCCAGGCCGCCCGCGCGGACGCTTTGGCCAATGGCCTCCCGAGCCGCGTTCGATAACTGAGCGGGCTCAAAGGCGAGCCATATCAAAGCATGGGTATCGAGAAGAATCATCCGCCTCCGCCTGCGAACCGGTTATGGCCGGCCGGTACTCCGAAGCATCGAGCTGTGTTGCCCAGACGGATCATTTCTTGATCTTTTTGGTCCGAAAAATCTTCCAATCTTTTAACGGAACTACCGGTGACTCGATGTCTCCGATAATCTCAGCTTTTCCCGCCATGAAACCGAAAATATCGTCTTTCTCCGGCTTGATCGGGATCACCTTCACGACAGGTTTGCCGCGCTTGGTCACGATGACCGGCTCGCCGGTGGCCTGAATATCATCCATCACGGACAAACAACGCGCTTTAAAGGCGCTGGCTCGCATTTGCTTCATGGTCTCTTCTCCAAGACTATGGTCATATTAACATGACCTATTCAAGAACGCCAATCATCCGCCCAGATTCCAGTAGGACGGGCTTCAGCCTGTCGGGTTTGTTCGGCGCCGAGGATGGGACAAACCCGACAGGCTGAAGCCCGTCCTACTCTCAACTTGTGTTCGCTCTCGCCTCCTCTTCTGACTATACTGGGGGCTTCCCGGACCTGCCAGTTGTACTCCCCTGCACAAGGACCGGAGCGAAAAACTACAAGAGGAACTACAAAATGACAGCCGAAGAACAGCGCCTGGACGAATCGCACCAGCGCACCAAGCACTGGAAGCGCTGGGGGCCGTATCTCGCCGAAAGGCAGTGGGGAACGGTTCGCGAGGATTACAGTCCGGATGGAAGTGCGTGGGAATATTTTCCGCACGAGCAGGCGCGCTCCCGCGCCTATCGCTGGGGGGAAGACGGCATCGGCGGGATTTGCGACCGGCACCAGCGTCTGTGCTTCGCGCTGGCGTTGTGGAATGGGCGCGACCGCATTCTTAAGGAGCGCCTCTTTGGCCTGACGGGCCTTGAAGGCAATCATGGCGAAGACGTAAAAGAATATTATTTTTATCTCGATTCGACGCCCACGCACTCCTACATGAAGGCCCTGTACAAATATCCCCAGGCGGCCTTTCCTTACGAGCAACTCGTCACGGAAAATCGCAAGAGAGGAAAGCTCGACGCGGAATTCGAATTGATGGACACGGGCGTGTTCAACGAGAACCGCTATTTCGACGTGTTCATCGAGTACGCCAAAGGCGCGCCCGACGATGTTCTGATCAAAATCACGGCTTGGAACCGCGGGCCGGAAGAAGCACCACTCGATTTGCTGCCGACGTTGTGGTTTCGGAATATATGGGCCTTCGGAGAGAAGCACGGGCATCCCAAGCTGTGGCGCGCCCCGGATCTTTCGGGCGCTGCGGTGGTGGCAGCGGAGGAAAAACGATATGGCAAGCGCTGGTTCCTGGCCGAGGCCGTGGACGCAGCCGCGCCGGAAATGCTCTTCACAGAGAATGAAACGAATTTCCGGCGTGTGTTTAATTATCCGGCTGGATCTCCGTACGTGAAGGATAGCTTCGATGATTATTTGATTGGTGGAATGAAGGAGGCCGTCAATCCCGCGCAAGTGGGAACGAAGTGCGCCGCGCATTATCATCTCAAGATCGCGCCAGGGGCCTCCGTGACGCTTCGCCTGCGGCTTTCGAACGTGGAACCCAAGGATGGCGGAGCAAATGCGTTTGGCGAGGCCTTCGAAAAAATATTCGAACAGCGCCGCGCCGAAGCGGACCAATTCTATGCGCGCCGGTTTCCGCAGGAACGTTCCGAGGACGCGCACCTCATCATGCGCCAGGCGCTCGCGGGCATGCTCTGGTCCAAGCAGTCGTATCACTACGACGTGCGAACGTGGCTGGAAGGAGATCCCGGCCAGCCGCTGCCCCCGCCACAACGCAAGCGGGGACGCAACCGCGATTGGGCGCACTTGTATAACGCGGACGTCCTCTCGATGCCGGACAAATGGGAATACCCATGGTTCGCGGCATGGGACCTGGCGTTTCACACCGTCGCGCTTTCGCTGGTCGATCCGGACTTCGCCAAGGAGCAGCTCATTCTGCTGTTGCGGGAGTGGTACATGCATCCGAATGGGCAATTGCCCGCTTACGAATGGGCATTGGGTGACGTGAATCCGCCGGTGCACGCCTGGGCGGCGTGGCGCGTGTACAAAATCGAAAAGCGCATCCGCGGACGAGCCGACCGCGGTTTCCTCGAACGCGTGTTCCACAAACTCCTGCTGAATTTCACCTGGTGGGTGAATCGCAAGGACCCCGAGGGCATGAACGTGTTTCAAGGCGGTTTTCTCGGCCTCGATAACATCGGCGTCTTCGACCGCTCGCAGCCGCTGCCCACCGGAGGACATCTCGAGCAATCGGACGGCACCAGTTGGATGGGCATGTATTGCCTGAATATGCTGGCCATCTCGTTGGAACTGGCGCGCGAGGATCCGTCCTATGAGGACGTGGCCAGCAAATTTTTCGAGCATTTCGTCTACATCGCAGACGCCATCAATTCGCATGGGACCGAGGGGCTATCGCTCTGGGACGAAGAAGATGGATTTTTTTATGACGCGATTCATCTTCCGAACGGCGACCATCACTATTTGAAAGTGCGTTCGATGGTCGGGCTAATTCCGCTTTTCGCGGTCGAGACGCTCGAGCCGGAATTGATCGCGCGCTTGCCGGGATTTCAGCGGCGCATGCAATGGTTTCTTGACAACATGCCGGGCTTTGCGACGCGGGTGGATTGCAGCCAGTGCTCGCCCAATGGGGTGCGGCGTCTCTTGTCGCTCGTGGACCGCAAGCAGCTCGTGAGGATGATGGCCTACATGGCCAACAAGGATGAGTTTCTCTCTCCCTACGGCATTCGCGCGCTCTCGAAATATCACGCGGCGCATCCGTACATTCTTTCGATCAACGGCATTGAATATCGCGTGGGCTACGAACCGGGCGAATCCCAGACCGGCTTGTTTGGCGGAAACTCGAACTGGCGCGGCCCGATTTGGTTTCCGACGAATTTTCTTCTGATCGAGTCCCTTCAGAAATTTCATCATTACTACGGCGATGAATTTCGCGTGGAGTGGCCGACCGGCTCGGGCCAGATGATGTCTCTCTGGGAAGTGAGCGCGGAGCTGTCGCGGTCGCTCACGCATATTTTTCTGCGAGGCGAAAATGGGCGCCGTCCGGTGTATGGAGCGGACCAGAAATTCCAGAGCGATCCCCTGTGGCGCGATTTGATTTTGTTTTACGAATATTTTCACGGAGACACCGGAGCGGGATTGGGGGCGAGCCACCAGACGGGATGGACAGGGCTGGTGTCCAAGCTGCTGGAGCAGACAGGGGAGTAGGGATCGGGGCTTGCTCGCACTTCTGTGAGGGGCGAGTGCTGGGAGGAGATTAGAGTTGAGAGTTGAGAGTTGAGAGTTGAGAGTTGAGAGTTGAGAGTTGAGAGTTGAGAGTTGAGAGTTGAGAGTTGAGAGTTGAGAGTTGAGAGTTGAGAGTTGAGAGTTGAAATGATCGCAAATGGGAAGTCTTGAAAATGAGGTTATTCATTCCGGATTTTGGGTTCGATATCTATCTCGAATAATATCAAATCTCAAGTTTCATATTCCTGAATGGGGAAAAATGGGGAGAGGATGAACTTTCACGGCAAGATCGTTCTTGTCACAGGGGGCACGGGCGGGCTGGGGCGCGAAGTCACCATGGCGTTTCTGGAAGCGGGGGCGACGGTAGCCGTGACTTATCAGGTCCAGGAAGAATACGCCGCGGTCGTGTCCGCGGCGCAGAGGATCGGAGCGGCGCCTCCCGCGGGCGCGAGTGTGGACGTCACCGATGCCCAAGCCGTCGAAAAATTTATCGCCGGGATGACGGCGGAGCACGGACGGCTCGACATTCTGGTAAACGCGGTGGGCGGCTATGCGGGCGGCACGAATCTTTGGGAAGTAGACCCGCGGACATACGGGCAAATGCTGCAGCTCAATCTCCAGGCGGGATTTGTGCTCGCGCGCGCCGTGGCGCCCCAAATGATCAAGCAAAATCGCGGATGGATCGTGAACGTGGCCTCGAAGGCGGCCTTGGATCACGGCGCGGGAGCTTCGCTGTATGCTGCATCGAAAGCGGCCGCGTTGGCCATGATGGACTCGCTCGCGGCGGAAGTAAAACCTTTCAACATTAATGTGAATTCCATTTTGCCCAGCATCATCGATACGGCGGCGAACCGGAAGGCCATGCCTCACGCGGATTTTGCGAAATGGCCGAAGCCGGAGGAAATTGCGCGCGTCATTTTATTTTTGTGCTCCGAAGAGGCGCGGGTGATCCACGGCGCGGCCGTTCCTGTGTACGGGAAGAGTTGAGTAGGACGGGCTTCAGCCTGTCGGGGTTGGTTGTTCCTCGTGCGGAAAATCGACAGGCTGAAGCCCGTCCTACGAAGGCTGCTCCACCAATTCCACCAGCACTTTTTGATTGTTCCGAGCCGTCACCAGGAAAAAATTCACGCGAGTGCCATTCGCTCCCGGGCGCGTCGCGGGATAGACCGGTTGCAGGTGGAATCGCGTGCGCAGAATTTCGGTGGCGCGGTCCACGTCGGTAACGTCAAGTTCTACCTGCTGAATCCCTTCACCAAATTTTTCGAGGAATCGCGCGATGGCGCCGCCCGCGCCAGGGGCTTTCGTTGTCAGGATATCCAGACGGACATAGGACATGCCGATGTCTTTGAATTCGAGCTCGAATTCCAACACGTCCTGGTCGGCGGGCGCGTCGGCGAGCGGCGGAGAACCGTGGGCGGCGCGAATCTTCTCGAATGTTTCCGGCAGAACGGCGAGGCCGACCGTCACTTTGGCGACCGGTGGGAATGCGGCCGGAAGGCTCTCCACGTTGTGCCGCGCGAGAAGCCCACGCAATTCCACGTCCCGCTCCCACTCCTGCATGGAGTCGAGCGCGCGCGACAGGCCCGCGCTGAACAAATCGTGTGCTGCCTGACCACGTTTCTCGGGGTCATGGTCCGCGAGAAGCCTTATGTGTTCCGGCGTCATCGCGAAGTTCGATAGATCGCCGCCCTTAGCCATTGCCCGGCCTCACAATCCTGTCCGGTATTTTCGACCGGACGACTGAGATAAGAATCGAGAGCGCGATAATGCCGCCGACGACGGCAAGGGAAAGGCCGGTGGAAATATGCAACCATCGCTCGGCGAGCATTTTGGCCCCAATGAACATGACCACGATGGCCAGCCCTTCGTCAAGATATTGAAAATATTGCAAGATTCCAGCCAGCAGAAAATAGAGCGCGCGCAAGCCGAGGATGGCGCAAACGTTGGAACTGTAGACGAGGAAGGGATCGCGCGTCACGCCGAACACGGCGGGGATCGAGTCCACGGCTAAAACCAAGTCCGTCGTTTCCAGAACAATCACCACGAGGAAAAGCGGTGTGAACAACCATCGCCCGCCTTGCCGCACAAATAATGTTTGACCAGCCTCGACCGTGGACATGGGCAGATACTCTTGCGCCCACCGCACCAGCGGATTTTTTTCGGGGTGCACGGCGTGATCGGCGCCAAACAGTTTAAATCCCGAGTACAGCAGAAACGCGCCGAAGAGATAGAGGATCCATGCGAATCTGGCGATCAGCACGGCGCCCGCACCGATCATCGCGCCGCGCAAGACCAGCGCGCCCACCACTCCCCAAAAGAGCAGCCGATGCTGGTAACGCGAATCGACGCGAAAATACTGGAAGATCAGGAGGAAAACGAAAACGTTGTCGACGCTGAGGGATTTTTCGATGAGGTAGCCGGTGAAGAACTCGAGCCCCGCCGCCCGGCCGTGCGCATAAAAAATCCACGCGCCGAAGCCGAGCGAAAGGGCCACCCAGGCCGCGCTCTCGATCGCCGCTTCGCGCCACGCGATGGCATGCGCGCGCCGGTGAAAAACACCCAGATCGAGCACGAGCAGGACCACGACGCCGGAATTGAAGGCGATCCAGAGGGGCCAGGTTCCCATCTAGGCCACGCTATCATCCAGGCTGATCACCGCGGAAAGAAAACCTCAGTTATTGGAATTGAGCGCCGCCGTGTCGGGACGCGCGGCGTTCAGGTTCGAAAGTTCGACGCTGGCGGTTTCTCCCGGCCGCACCGTCACGGGGAAATCCCAATGCAGGTGGACATCTCCGGAAATCGCCTCCGCGCCGAACATGCCGATCCAATAATGTCCGGGAGCGACGTTGCCGAAGGAACCGTGGCCGTCGAGATCGGTCGAGGTTCGCGCGACGAGATAGCGCTCCTCGGCCAGGGTGAAGGCGCGGGTTTCCAGGAGCTGGTCCTGCTTGCCTTCGAGCGATTTCCACTTGGGGTAGGGATTCACAGCAACGAGTTCGAGATCCATTCCCTGCACGCTGGCCGGGGCGCTGGCGATAAATTTGCGGATAGCCGCCAAATATTCTTCTCTCTGTGCTTTATATTTTTCCGGATTGTAGATACGGTCCCTTTCCTTAAATTTGGGTTCGGGGAAGCCCGCGCCGCGATAGGCCTCGTTGTGCATCATGTAGGCCTTGAAAAATTCGGGAACGCCCACGATATCGACCGGATCGAGGCCCTTGGTGAAATCGTCGCCGGAGAGGAGGACGGATCGATGTTTCTTCATCCAGGCTTTCAATTCGGGGGAAACGTCGAGTGTGTCAACGAACTTGTCGAGTTCGAGCTGGGGTCCCTGCTGCAAGGCCTCCTTGCGAATGTCTTCGACGCTTTTGCGCAGGAGATAAAACGTCAATTGCCGGACGGGCTCGGGTTGGCCGCCGGTGGGCGACACAAGAGCCACAAATTCGACTCGTCCCGCGGATTGCGCCGCAAGGCGCGCAGGAAACAGGATCGCCAAGATTGCGAGGACCAAGGCCATTGCGCGAATCGACGATTTCATCTTCATGTTTCTCATGGCGAAGTGTACATCGGCGGAACGCCATTGGGAACGATTGCGAGAGGATGTGTTTCTTGCGTAACGGCGGCGATACAGCGTCGCGACGCGTCGTTTTCCACCGCTTATGGAGAAAATTCTCCCGCCGCCCTTTTGTGTTTCCAACGGCTACTTTTTCGGCTGGCTTTTTTGCACGGGCTTGATCGCAGGCAGGTGCGTGAATTTTAAATCCTGGGCGCGCTTCAATTTCGTGATGTAAACAATCTGGCCGGTGTGAAATCCAAAATGCTCGGCCACGTGGAATGTCGCATATAGGCCCGTGACATGAAATCCTTGAATGCGATGTTTCCGCGCGAGCGCATCCTCCGGGAGCCGCGCCAGGACCCGGCATGCCTCCCGGACGGTTCGGCGCAATTGGGCGATGAGCACGTCCCGGGGAATAGGCCCCTGCTCGGAAAACTCAAGGTCGCGTTCCCGCGTATCTTCCGCTCCGCCAAGTCCGGAAATAATCCATTGGCGCACATTCCCGCACAGGTGCAGGACGAGATTGCCCGCGCTGTTGGACGCTGGATTAGGCCGCCACCAAATTTCCTCATCGGAAAGCTTTTGAAGGCTCTTTACGATGAGAGGAAGACTTTCTTTCGCGAGCGAATTTTGCGCGCTCGCAAGGAACAATCTTGCGGTTTGCGTTGGTTTGGGTTTCACGGAGGCCACTCCTCGCCTCCAAATCCTAATCAAAGAGCGAGGAAACGGCAAACGATGGGAAGTAGGACAGCCATGCTTGGCTGTCCTCGCTGAGTTTTAGCGGGGCGAAAGAAGACAGCCAAGAGTGGCTGTCCTACAAAAGCGCCTAAAGCAATCGGAAGGTCACTTCGATGGGGACAACGACCGGAACCGGTTTTCCGCCGGGCCCATTGGCTGGCTTGAAGCGCCATTGCTTCACGGCTTCCACAGCCTTTTCTTCCAACCCGAGTCCGGGGCCTTTCACGACTTGGATGTCCGTGGCGCGCCCATCGGGTGTGATCACCGCCTGGAGAACCACCGTGCCCTGATATTTTGCCTTGCGCGCTTCTTCGGAATATTTCGGATCGGGGCAATAGACGCAAGACGGATAGCCAACGCCGCCCGTTCCCGGGTGATAAGCCCCGCCGCCCGTGCCGCCGCCCGAACCTGGGCCCAGTCCGCCGCCTTCCCCGCTGCCAATGCCCGTGCCCGTACCGCTTCCGATGCCGCTGCCGCCGCCGGGTCCGCCGGAATTGTTCATCAGCTTGGCAAGCGGATCGCCGAAATTATCCATATTCGGGCTGGGGATTTTCAGGTCCGGCGGGCCGAGCAACGTGGCCTGAATCGTCGAGTCAGGCTTCGTGTGCACCATCGGCGGGGCAATCTGATTGAAACTGAATTTCGGCGCTCGGCCCTTGGTTGCGGGGAGCGGGTTTCTTTCTCCGCCACCCCCGCCGCCACCGGCCTTGTCCTTGCCCGGAGGCAGCTTGGCCGAGTAGTCGGAAATGTCAATCGGCGTCACGAGTTGGTTGTTGACGGGGCTTGCGGCTACCTTCTTCGCGGCCTCATAAAGAAACGGAGAGAAAATTAGCGCCGTGATTCCGATATGAAATGCCAAAGCAATTACCTGCGATGGCCCAAAGGCTTTGTCCTTGGACCAGATGTCCTTCACCCGGACGGGCTGGCTCGTGACCTTGAGCGGCGGCAGCTTGGGCGGCGAAATGAGGTCACGCAGATTCTGCCACAGCACTTTGTGGGGCGGCTGCCAGTCCACCGTCATGCGCGAGGACACGGCCTTGGGCGTCGGCTTGAACCACTCTTTGAAATTTTCGGCAAGCCCGCCGCCGTACTCGTCCACGGTAAACACGTCGCCCGGGGCATTCTTGGCGACCTTCAGCGGCCGCTCCATGAGGAAGTCCCTCAGGTTGGAGACAAAGCCGCGGGACAGTGGCTTCTGCGAGCCACCGAGACGGGGTGCGGTTTTCCCTTCAGGCAGAACGATCTTGGGTGGAGGCGTGCTTGGGTAACTCCACTTTGGCGCAATTGTGTTCAACGATATTTTTCCTTCACGCGGCTGAAAGCTTTCCCTTGTACGATTCCATCCTAGCGCGAATGGATGCCCAGCGGCGCAAGCGGCTGACACGCCGCCGAATCCATTGTAACATTGTGAGGTTACCACGAGGAAGTAGGTTTCCTGAATTTGCGGTACGGGGGCGACGGCGCGGGAGAAAAGCTGGACCGGCCATGTCCCGCCGTTTCTTGGGGCACGTGCGCGGGTCGGATTCATGCGCCGGGCCATGAGGCGCTCGCCTTCAGGCGAGCATTGTCGCGGCCAGCAGATGCCCGCCTGAAGGCGGGCACTACAACGTTCGAATGCATGTTGCCGCACAGGCTGGCTCCAGAGGGGCTGTCCGCACCTAATCTAATTTATGCCTAAAATTGTCGACCTGAAAAGCTCATTGAACCTGCCGCGCACCGACTTTCCGATGAAGGCCGGCCTGCCCAAAAACGAGCCGAAGCAACTGGCGGAGTGGGAAGAGAACAAACTCTATCACCGCATCCAGCAGGCCCGCGCCGGCGCGCCCTCTTACGTCTTGCATGACGGGCCGCCCTACCCCACCGGCACGATCCACCTCGGCACCGGGCTGAATAAAATTTTGAAAGACATGGTCGTGAAATCGAAGACCATGGCGGGCTTTCGCGCGCCTTACGTGCCCGGATGGGATTGCCACGGGCTGCCGATCGAAACACAGGTGGAAAAAGAACTGGGCGGGAAAAAGGGCGGCGTTCAGCCGGGCGAGTTTCGCCGGATGTGCCGCGAATTCGCATCGCGCTACGTGGATCAGCACCGGCGGGATTTCAAGCGCCTGGGCGTGCTGGGGCAGTGGGAAGACCCGTATCTGACGATGAGCCCGCAATACGAAGCCACCATCGCCGATGCCTTCGTCACGTTTCTCGAAAAGGGTTACGTGTATCGGGGATTGAAACCCGTGTATTGGTGCATCGTGGATTCGACGGCGCTGGCCGAAGCCGAAGTGGAATACGAAGACCACACCAGCCCGTCGATCTGGGTGAAATTCGCCGTCGAGCCGGGCGCCGCGGCGGAAAAACTTGGAGCAGGCGTGAGCGCCGTGATCTGGACAACCACTCCTTGGACGCTGCCGCACAATCGCGCCCTCGCGTTTCATCCCGACTACGATTACGTCGTTGCTGAAACCTCCGCCGGGGCGTTGCTGCTCGCGGCGGATTTGGTCGGCCCGGCGCTCGATGCCTTGAAGCTCGAGGCTGGGGGCGTGCGCGGTCCCTGGAAAGGGAAAGATTTAGCGGACCTGAAATTCAAGCATCCATTCCTGGAATTGCTTGTGCCCGCGGTGCTGGCCGATTACGTCACGCTCGATCAGGGCACCGGCATCGTGCACACCGCTCCAGGTCACGGCGTCGAGGATTTTCAGACCGGGCAGAAATATGGCATCGAGGCATTCGCCCCGATCGATGGACACGGGCGGTATTTGGAGGGCTTGCCGGAATACAAAGGGAAAACAGTTTTTGAGGCAAATCCCATCATCGTGACGGTTTTGCGCGATCGCGGCGCGCTGCTCGGCGAGCAGAAACAATCGCACAGTTATCCGCACTGCTGGCGCTGCCACAATCCGGTGATTTTCCGCGCCACCGAACAATGGTTCATCGATTTGGACGCAGTGGGAAAAGATGCCGGCGCAATCCGGCCGCGCGCAATTGCGGAAATTGAAAAAGTGAAATGGACCCCCGAGTGGGGCGCGCAGCGAATCCACTCGATGATCGCGGAGCGACCGGACTGGTGCGTCTCGCGGCAGAGGTTCTGGGGCGTGCCGCTGGCGATCCTGTACTGCGCGAAATGCAACAAGCAGTTTGACGATTATGCGGCGCTGCACGCGCTGATCAAAGAGTGGTTCACGCGGGAGGGTGCGGACGCCTGGTTCACGCACACGGTGCAGGAATTGCTTCCGGCGGGGACGCGCTGTTCGTGCGGCGCTTCGGAGTGGCGCAAGGAAACCGATATTCTGGATGTGTGGTTCGATTCCGGCTCCTCGCACCTGGCGGTGCTGGACCGTCTCGATTCCGGCGGCCAAAAACTTCCCTGGCCCGCGGACATGTATCTCGAGGGGCCGGATCAATATCGCGGATGGTTTCAAAGCTCGCTGCTCGTGGGCGTGGCCGTGCGCAACGGGGCGCCCTACCGGCAAGTCCTCACGCATGGATGGACGCTCGACGCCAAGGGCCAGCCGATGTCCAAGTCCCTCGGCAACGTGGTGCTGCCGACGGAAGTTTGCGAGAAGTGGGGTGCGGATTTGCTGCGCTTGTGGGTGGCTTCGCAGGATTACACCGCGGACGTGCGCATGTCCGACAACGTGATGACGCAGCTTTCCGAGGCGTATCGGAAGCTGCGCAACACGTTCCGCTTCGCGCTGGGAAATCTCGCCGGATTCGATCCCGCGAAAGATTCCGTGCCTGACGCCGAAATGGAAGAACTGGACCGCTGGATGGTTTCGCGCACGGCGGAACTCGTGGCGCAGTGCCGCAAATGGTACGAGGGATTTGAGTTTCATCGCGTCTTTCACGCAGTGCACGATTTTGCCGCGGTGGACCTCAGCGCGTTTTATTTCGACGTGCTGAAGGACCGCCTGTACACGTTCGCGCCGCGCAACCGCGCGCGCCGCTCGGCGCAAACCGCCGTCTACCGCATCGCAAAAGCGTTGTTGAGCCTGGCCACCCCGATCACGGTTTTCACCGCCGAGGAAATCTGGAGATATTTCCCCCGCGTGGCGGGCGATCCTGACAGCGCGCATCTCGCATTGTTCCCCGCGGCTGGAGAACTCGGCTTGCCCATCGATGCCGCCAAGGCGGCGAACTGGGAGAAGTTGCTGGCGGTGCGCACGGAAGTGCTGCGTGCGCTCGAAGCCGCGCGCAATGCCAAAATCATTTCCGGCGCGCTCGAAGCCAAGGTGGTTTTAAGCGCCGCGCAGGATTTGGCTCCCTTGCTCGACGAGTACAAGAGCTGGCTGCCCGCCCTGTTCATCGTTTCGCAGGTGGAAATCGGCGCGGCGGCGTCGGCCGATGCGCAGAAATCGGAATCGATTCCAGGATTGAGCGTGGCGGTGCATCGCGCCGGCGGAACGAAATGCGAGCGCTGCTGGAATTATTCCACGCACGTTGGCGAAAGCGCCGATTACCCGACCGTGTGCGAGCGCTGCGTGAAGGCGCTCACCGAAATCGAAGAGTCCGGCAACGCGGGGGGACTCGGGGCCGCGTCCGCGTGAGCGGGGCGCGCTGGCTCTGGCTTTCGCTGGCGGTGCTCGTCGTGGACCGGGCCACGAAATTTGCCATCGAACGCTACACCAGCCCTTTCTTCCGCCATTCGATCGTTTCGGACATTGTGGTTTTGATTCACAGCCAGAATCCGGGCATCGCCTTCGGCGTACTTTCCAATTCCAGCTCGCGGTGGCTTGCGCCGCTCTTGGTGCTGAGCGCCACGGCGGTGATGATTTTGCTGGCGTGGATGATTGTATCGGGGCGCGCCGGCGGCGCGCTGGCGCAATGCGGCCTGGCGCTGATTCTGGGCGGCGCGGCAGGCAACGCGCTTGATCGGGTGATGCACGGCCGCGTGACGGATTTCCTGGAAGTCCGTCTATGGAAATATATTTGGCCCGCGTTCAATGTCGCCGATTCCGCGATTACGATTGGCGCGATCTTGGTGCTATTTGAATTATTGTTCGGCGCATCGGACCGTCGAACTTCCCCGCAAGCTGGGCGCTGAGCGCTTTGTAGAACAGGCTTCAGCCTGTTCGAGTTGGGTCAATTCCCAGCCCCAAATTGTCAGCCACGATCGCGCAGAACAGGTTTTCATGCCACCGGAAACCCAAAAGAAAGGCTCACAGGCTGAAGCCTATCCCACATCTCTCACCGCCGCTTCGGGAGACGCGGGCCGGCGGCTGGATTTGTTTCTCGCGCAGCGAGTGCCGGAGCTGAGCCGCACGCGCATTCAGGAACTGATCCGCGCAGGCCACGTGCGCGTCGAGGGGCAAATCGCCAAGGTTTCTCACCGCGTCGCGGCGGGCGAAAGGGTCGAGATCGAAGTTTTGCCGCGGCCGCCGCTCGAGGCGCTCCCCGAAGATTTGCCGCTCGACCTGCTGTACGTCGATGACGATTTTGTGGTTGTGAACAAGCCCGCGGGGATGGTGGTTCATGCGGGCGCGGGCCACTCGCGCGGAACGCTGGTGAACGCGCTGTTGCACCGGTTGGGAAAACTTTCCGAGGCGGGCGGCGCATTGCGTCCAGGCATCGTTCATCGGCTCGACCGGGAAACTTCTGGCGCGATCGTGGTGGCCCGAAACGATAAAGCGCACGAGCATCTCTCCGAACAATTTCGATCGCGCAACGTCCGAAAAATTTATCTGGCGCTGGTGCACGGAAAGATATCTCGCGATTCCGGGACGATCTCGCTGCCCATTTCCCGCGATCCGCGCCGCCGCACGCGCATGACCGCGCGCGCCGCCAAGGGCCGCCACGCCCGCACCGACTGGCGCACGATCGCGCGCCTGGACCGCTGCACGCTGATCGAGGCCGTGCTCCACACCGGGCGCACGCACCAGATTCGCGCGCACTTCGCGGCTATCGGGCATCCCGTGGTGGGAGACACGCTCTACGGCGCGCCGCGCGGTTTGCGCGCGGGAACGCGCAATCTGCCCTTGCTCGAGCGAAATTTTCTGCATGCAGCGCGAATCGGGTTTTCGCATCCCACGACCGGCGCCTGGGTGGAAGTTCGCGCTCCGCTGCCGAGGGATTTGCGAGTATACTTCGATCAGGTGGGAGCATCCTTGGGTTGGCGCGCCGCGCAGATCGAGGCTGCGCTCGCCCCTTACGTATGACAACCATGAAAAAACGGGCGGTTTGGATCGCAATTCTGGGTTTCGCCGCGGCTGCGGCTGCGGCCGCGCTGAGCGCGCAGCAAGCGCAGACTCCCGCGGCGCCGCAATCTTCCCCGCCGCAGCCTCCCGCGCAGGTGAGCCGCGAAGGCGCGATCGTGCGCAACGTCAACCTGGTGGAAGTCCTGTTCAGCGTGGTGACCAAACGCGAAAAACTCATCACCGACATGAACAAGGACGATTTCCAGGTGTTCGATGACGGCGTGCAGCAGGAAATCTCCGCCTTCAGCCAGCCCACCGATCTTCCCCTGCGCATCGGCATGGTGCTCGATACTTCCAACAGCATCCGCGAGCGCTTGAAATTCGAGCAGGACGCCGCCATCGATTTTCTCTTTAACGCTTTGCGCCGCGGGCAGGACCAGGCCTTTCTGATGACCTTTGACGACGGCGCGCAAATTATCCGGGACTTCACCGGAGACACCGGCGAGCTCCGCGACACCATCCTGAAGCAGCGCGCCGGCGGCGGCACCTCCCTGTATGACGCGGTCTACGCGGCCAGCGATCATTTGTTGAAAGATTCGCCGCTGCCTCCAGGCCCGAACGCGGATGTGCGGCGCGTGCTCGTGGTGATCTCCGACGGCGACGACAACAGCAGCAATCGCTCGCGCGGCGAGTCCCTCGAGATGTCCCAGCGCGCCGGCGTGATCATCTATTCGATCAGCACCAGCACGGATTGGGTTTCGGCCGAGGACGAAAAGGATCCTTCCAAGCGAATCAGCCGCAAATACGAAAAAAACGAGGGAGACAAGGTCCTCGAACAACTCGCGCAGGAAACCGGGGGCCGCGCCTTCTTCCCCTACAAAGTGGATGACCTGGGGCAATCGTTTCTGGATATCGGAGACGAATTGCGCCATCAATACGCGCTGGCTTACAGCCCCGCGGGCCGCTCCGCGGACGGCAAGTATCACACCATCCGCATCCAGGCCGATCGCAAGGATGTGATCGTTCGCGCGCGCAAGGGATACTTCTCCATTCCCATACCGGCGCTGGCGCCGTCGGCCACTCCCCCCGTTTAACAGGCCACGCCAGCAGTCAATTTTGTCATTCCGAGAGGAGCGAGGAATCTCTCTTTGTTTTTCCCGCGCCTCAACCAAGGAGAGATTCCTCGCTCCGCTCGGAATGACAAAAAGTGTTTGCCCCGTTTTTCGCAGCTTGTTTCTCTAAATTTCCACGGAAGGAAGCGAGAGAGTCCATCCCTAGCGGATCCGATACGCGCAGAATTGGCTGGGGAAATCAGCTCAGTAGTTGGGGGCGTAGTATCCGCGGCGCGCGAGGACCGAATAATCCTTGTTCTTCATTTCCACTTTGATTTTGCGGTAGCTTCCGTCGTGCGCCTTGTTGCTGGGGGCGTAGCCGAGCGTGTATTGGCTGCGCAGTTCTTCTGAAATCTCATCGAAGGCCGCTTCCAGGTTTTTTTCGTTGCGCACGATGATGGTGCGCCCACCGGTCTCGTCGGTCAGCCTCCTGGCGACGGTCAGATCGCCCCCGTCGGCGGCTACCAGGAGAATATGGACGACCGTGTCGGTCCGCTGCGCGGCTTCGATGGCGTCCTGCAATTTCAATTTGCTTCCCGTGTCTTCCGCATCGGTCAAGACAACGATCGCTTTCCGGCCGGCTTCCTGGGAAAGCTTGTCGTGCGAGGCGAGGTAGACGGCATCGTAGAAATTCGTGCCGCCGCTGCCGCTCGTGGGCAGGGGTCCCTGCACGATAATTCCGCCGACGGGAACATTGACCTGAGCGCGATTGATGGCGCGATTCAGCACCGAGCGGTCATCGGTGAAATCGGCAAGCAGGTCCACGTCCGTATCGAACGTCATGACCATCCCCAGGTCCCCCTTGCGCAACACGCGCCCGAAGAAACGGGTCGCAGCATCTTTCTCAGCGGAAAGCATATAGTATTCACTGCCGCTGGTATCGATCAGCATGCCTAGCGTAATGGGGAGGTTCGATTCGGCCGAAAAATCGGTAATTTCCTGGAGCTGGCCATCCTCATAGACCTGGAAATCATCTTGTTTTAAGCCGGTGACGATGGCCTTGTGCTTGTCGCGCACCGTGGCGAAGACGTTCACCTGATTCACTTGCACGCGGATTTGGCCCGCGGGCGCCGCAAAGGCTAGCCCCCCCGCGAGAGATGCGATGCACAGATGAGAAACGATGGCTGGGATCCGCATTGTATAATCTCCTCCGGCTGCGATGGCCCGTTGGATGCCGCGCCGGAATAATAAGATGCCATTGAAAACGCGAGAGTCATGGCGGCCAGCGGCCGTCCACAAAGAAATAGTGACGGGACACCTATGAAAAGTCCACGAAAATTCCTGGCGGTGAGCGTGGCGTTGGGCCTGACATTCGCAGGCTTTCTGGCATGGCGCGCGCAGGAAATGTTCGGCCAGGGCGCCGGCCAGCAGCCGTCTTTGCAATCGGACGATCCCCGCGCCCGCATCCACACGACCGTGTCCCTGGTGGTCGTGCCCGTGACGGTGAAGAACCACGAAGGCGAGCTCATATCCGACCTCCAGGAAAACGACTTCCGTGTATTCGAAGACGGGGTCGAGCAGCCTATCGCGCTGTTTTCCGCGGAAGCGTTTCCCTTGTCGGCCGCCATTTTGATTGACGATGACTTGAAGCGAGGCACGGCGGAAAAAGTGCAGAAGACTTTGGAAACCCTGGCGGGGGCGTTCAGCGCTTCCGACGAGGTTTCCCTCTGGCGATTCGATGAAGTCCCCGAGCAAGTCTCGGAGGATTTTATCGCCGACAACGACATGCTTCTCACCGCGCTCAAAAAAATCGACCTCAGCAGCTCGTTCCCCGGAATCGGTTCCTACACCATGACGGACGGGCCGCGCGTCAATACGGCCGCTCCGCCGGGGCCGATGCAAATTCCCACCGAGGCCAACAGCCACCCGAATACGAAGCACATCAACGACGCGATCTACGCCGCCGCGCAGCAGTTGCAGGACCGCGTGCGCGAACGGCGCAGGATTATTTTTCTGATCTCCGACGGGCAAAATGCCAAGAACAACACGCATAAATATGAAGACACGTTGAAGCTGCTGCTCTCCGCCGATATTTCCGTCTATGCCGTGGGCGTCGGCGAAGCGAATTACAATCGCGGCATCACGTTTCTGGGGAACAATATTCTGTCGAAATACGCGCACGCCACCGGCGGCGACATTTTCTACGGCGGGATCAGCCGGGAAAATCTCGAAAGTTTGTACGCGCGCGTTTCCGAACAGGCGCGCAATCAGTACACCATCGCCTACTCCGGCGCGCACACCGACCGCTCCAAGCCCTATCACACCATCGAAGTGCGCGTGAAACGCCCCGGCCTCGAGCTGCTCACGCGCGACGGCTATTACCTCAACGCCGCGCCATAAATTGATTTGTGGAACAGGCTTCATGACTTGTGGAACAGGCTTCAGCCTGTTCGGTTCGGTATTCGCATTGCCAAAAACCCAACAGGCTGAAGCCCGTTCTACTCGAGCCGCCGAGCCAATTTCGATGGAATATTTTTTTTTCGGCCGATGATGGAGCCGCAGCATCCCCAAAAAATCCCGCGCAAAATATTTTTTCTCAGCTGCATCTTTTTTTCTCGCGCGCTTTTGGAATTTCCTCTTGACTTCCGGCGCAGAGACTCGTAAAAGAACGATAGCGAGTCTGCGATGCATCGGCTCGCTGCTCCGAGGGGAGAATGGTTCACGGAGCGAATGCGCGAATCGGCCCATCAGGAAAAAGCGTTACACCGAGACAGGTCTGAGAAAACCTTTTCGGAACGGGCGGCCAACAAACGGCCGCCCTTTTTATTTCGCCTGCCGCCAAGAAAATTATTTTTGAAGTGCAAAGTAGCACAGGCACTCTTGCCTGTGCGGTTTTGCGGCCCAGCCACCGATTGACCGGTGAGCGAACGATCAGAAAACCGCACAGGCAAGAGGGCCTGTGCTACGAAAGCCTGGTCTATTCTTCGCCGGAGGCGCTGGCCGCCGCGCCTTGTTCCCGCGCGGGACAGATGGATTGATAGTCGCAGAAGCGGCAGGCGAAGCCCGGCTTCGCGGGAAATTCGCCGGCGCGAATATCGGCGGCGGCTTCCTGGATTACCTCGCGCACTTTTTTGAGCTGTTTTTCGTCGCGCGTGACGCTCACCGTTTGGTTGGTTTGCAAAAAGTGCAGGGTAAGCCGGGCCGGATTCCAATCGAACAATTCGCGAGCCGCCAGCGCGTAGACGCTTAATTGCACATCCTTCTTCGCTTTATCCTCATTGCGCGGCCTGCCGGTTTTGTAATCGACGATTTCTTCTTCGCCGGGGCCGAGGCGGTTCACCTGATCCATTCGTCCGGTGAGGACGACATTGTTGTCCATCGGCAGATCGAAAACTTTTTCTTGAGCAATGACGTTCGGAGGCGAAGCGATCGTGCTTGCGTGAAACGCGCGCAATTGCGCGAGGCCGTCTTTCTTGTACTCCTGCTCCTGGTAATCGTCCTCGAATCCGGCGGAAGTCCACTCCAGCGCGAATTTGCGTTCCACTTCCTCGAAAGGAAGCACGCGCCCCTTCGCCAGTTCCCCGATGAAATATTGAATCGTATTGTGCATCACGCTGCCAAAACTCAGGGCCGCGGCGGGCCCGCCACGAAGTTTCCACGCATTGTTGAATAGAAATTTTTGAGGGCACCACTCGAGCGTTTCAATCGCCGAGGCGCTAATCTGCAACGGCTCCGGCACGGGCGGGCGATAATTGACGGCCCACTCGCCAATGCGCGAGCCGATCCGCGCGCGCCTCCCCGGCACGTCGAAGAGAGCCGGCTCCTCCTCGGGAATCGCGGGCCCAGGCACTTTCGCTGGAGCGGGCGCAAGCTGCTCGAC
>Ga0335078_10003945_pt1 | contig 22069 bp, 26 predicted proteins | sample Lox_Sample_32_FD_206711 | JGI IMG/M metagenome (GOLD analysis project Ga0335078, IMG submission 206711) | Soil microbial communities from Loxahatchee National Wildlife Refuge, Florida, United States - Lox_Sample_3.2 | ecosystem: Environmental > Terrestrial > Soil > Wetlands | place: USA...
GACGCGTTCAAGCACGTGCGGGTCGGGCCGTGGTACGAGGACGTCGACATGGGCCCGTTGATCAGCGCCAAGCAGGAGAAGCGTGTGCTCGGGTATTTGGAGTCTGGACGCTCCGAAGGGGCACGCGTTGTGGTCGGTGGCGGCAAGCCCGAGGGCGACGTCTACGACGGAGGGTTCTTCGTCGAGCCGACGATCTTCGACGACGTTCGCCCCGAGATGCGGATCGCCCAGGAGGAGATCTTCGGGCCGGTGCTGTCTGTCCTTTCGAGCTCCGATGAAGAGGAGGCGCTGTCGATCGCGAACGGCACCCGGTATGGGCTCGTGGCGTCGGTGTGGACACGCGACGTCGGTCGTGCGGTGCGGTTGGCGCGGCGGATCGAGGCCGGGCAGGTGTCGATCAACACGCTGTGGTCGGGCGGGGTGATCGGGGCGCCGTTCGGCGGCTACAAGTCGAGCGGATTCGGCCGCACGGTGAGCGCGGACTCGATCCTCGACTACACCCAGGTCAAGAGCGTGATCATCGACGGGCGGGCGTAAGTGGAGGTCTCGCTCGCGGACAAGGTGGCGCTGGTCACCGGCGCCGGCCCGAACATCGGGAGTGGGATCGCGCTCGCGCTGTCGCGGTACGGGGCTTCCGTGGCCTGCAACGACATTTCCGCCGACGCCGCGGGGGCGAGCGCCCGGCGGATCGAGCGCCATGGGGGCTCGGCGATGGCGGTCGTCGGAGATGTGAGCTCCGAGGAGGACGTCGTGCGCTACGTGGGTGAGGTGCTCGATCGATTCGGACAGATCGACATCCTGATCAACAACGCCGCCGTGCTCGGCGGCCGGGGGGTGCTCGAGGAGAGCCTTGAGTTCTGGAACCGGGCGGTGGGAGTGGCCGGCGCGGGGACGTTCCTCAACACCAAGCACGTGGCGATCTCGATGATCGAGCGCGGAATCAAGGGCTCGGTAATCAACATCCTGTCCTCGAACGCGTGGCAGGGCTGCGCGGGCGTGATCGCCTACGCGTTCCACAAGGGCGGGCTGGCCAACTTCACCCGCGCCGCGGCGATGGACCTCGCGCCGTACGGGATCCGCGTCAACTCCTACTCGCCGACGGCGCCGCGGCCGGACAACCCGGAGTTGCTCGCCGAGATCTCCGGGGGCCTGCGGCGTCGTCCCGATCGCTGTGCGGAGCACCCGGCGTGGTGGCGCGAGCCGGGCACCATCGACGTGCGCGACAACATGCCGATGGAGCCTTCGACCCCGACCGACATCGGTCACTGCGTGGCGTGGATGTGCTCGGATTACGCGCGGCTGATCACCGGCTGTGATTTCGTGATCGACGGCGGGGCCAGGGCCAAATACTGGGGGTACACGCCACCGGCGGAGAAGGCGGAGCCAGTGCCGCTGATCCCGCTGTACGAGGACGAGACGATGCCGGGAGGGTTTTGATGGTTCGAGGCGCTGTACAGACAGGACCGTTGGCGTACGAGATCCGTTCGTTTCCGCGGCCGACGATTGGACCTGACGAGGGATTGCTGCGCGTCGAAGCATGCGGAGTGTGCGGGTCCGACGTCGAGCAGTACCGCGGCCATCTCGTGCGCCCCGGGATGTTTCCGCTGATCCCCGGGCACGAGCCCTTGGGGGTGATCGAGGAGGTCGGCGAGCGCGCCGCCGAACGTTGGGGGGTCGCCCCCGGTGATCGGGTCGCGGTCGAGATCCTCCGCCCTTGCCGGGCATGCGACTACTGCCTGACCGGGCGTTACATGTCGTGCCCGAACCGCGACGGCGCCTACGGGATGACGCCGCTGTCGCGCTCGCCCTCGCTCTGGGGCGGCTTCGCCGAGTACCTGTACCTCCATCCCTGGGCGATCCTGCACAAGGTTCGGCGCGATCTGCCGCCCGAGCTCGCGGTCATGTTCAACCCGCTGGGGGCAGGCGTGCGATGGGCGGCGATGCTCGGCGAGGTCAGCCTTGGCGACACCGTCCTGATCCTTGGCCCCGGGCAGCGCGGCCTCACCTCGGTTATCGCCGCGCGGGCCCGCGGCGCCGGGACGATCATCGTGACGGGCCTGTCGCGCGATGAGCGGAAATTGGCGCTAGCGCGCGAGTTCGGCGCCGACCACACGATCAACGTCGAAGAGGAGGACGTGGTCGCGCGCATGACCGAGATCACCGACGGCGCGATGGCCGACGTGGTGCTCGAGCTCACGCCGATCGCCGAACAGCCGATCCGCGACGCGATCGAGTGCGTCAGGCACAGCGGGCGGATCGTGCTCGCCGGGCTCAAGGGCGGCAAGCAGATCGAGCTCGTGACCGATCGCCTGATCAACAAGGGCGTGACGATCCGGGGCGCGTTCGGCGTCAACGCCGACGCGTACATCGAGGCGATCCGGATCATCGAGTCCGGGCGGTTCCCGCTCGAGAAGATGTCCTCGGGGACGTTCGAGCTGGCCGACACCGAGACCGCGATCCAGGCGCTCGCCGACGGGGACGCGATCCACACCTGCGTCTGCCCGGACGGCGGTTCGGCAATGGCCGCCGTCGCCGCGAACAGAGAGGAGGGAGCCGATGCTGGTTGACATGCACGCGCACGTGATCCCGGGTTCCTTGGAGGCCGTCGGCGCTTCCGAGGATCACCGCGGGCCGCACATCGGTCCGTGCGACGACCCGAACGCACGGCTGCTCGAGAACGACCGGGGGATGCAGTTCAAGGCCGTCGACGCCTTCTACTCGGCCGAGCGCCGGCTCGAGGAGCAGGAGCGGAGCGGCGTCGACGCCGAGGTCGTGTCGCCGATGCCGCCGCTGCTCGACTACGCGCTTCCCGGTCCTGAAGGGCTCGAGCTGTCGCGGCGGGTCAACGAGTTCATCGGCTCGCTGTGCGCGGCCGACCCGGCGCGTCTGATGGGCATGGGTATGGTCCCGATGCAGGCACCTTCGTTGGCGACCGCCGAACTCACGCGCGTTCGCGACCTCGGGCTGGTCGCAGTGGAAATAGCCTCGAACGTGGTTGGTCGCGCCCTGCACGGCGAGGAGTACGAGGAGTTCTGGGCCGAGGCCGAACGGCTCCAGATGCCGATCTTCATCCACGCGATGCCGGCCGACTTCGGGGAGCGGCTGCCGGCCGGGCTGATCCCGATCGCGGCCTTCGCGGTCGGCGCCGACGCGCTGCTCGCGTGCGCGGGGATCATCACCAGCGGCCTGGCCGAGCGCCATCCGCGATTGCGCCTCGCCTTCAGCCACGGCGCCGGCGGCTTCCCGATGATGCTCCCGCGCGCGATGTACTTCTGGGGGAAGACCTGGAACGAGGAGCCGCCCTCCTCCGAGGCCGAGGGCGTGTCGCCGGCGGAGCTGACGCGGCGGTTCTACTACGACGGACTGGTGTTCGACCGCCGGGCGCTGCGCTTCCTGATCGACCTCGTCGGCCACCGCCAGGTGCTCGTCGGGTCGGACTTCCCGGCGATTCCACGCGAGGACCCGTGCGGCCGCACCCTGCGGTCGTTGGGGTTGGCGCCGGGTGTGGAGGAAGACATCACCTGGCACAACACGTTCCGCTTCCTCGGGATCGAGGCTCCGGAGCTCGTGGGTGCAGTTTCATCGACGACTGGAGAGACACAGTGAAGACACGCGCCGCAGTCGTTCGGGGCCCCGGCCAGCCGTGGGAGGTGACCGAGCTCGACCTCGACGATCCCAAGGAGCACGAGGTTCTCGTGCGTGTCATGGCCTGCGGGCTTTGTCACTCGGACGAGCACGTACGCGAAGGCGGCCCGTACCGGTATCCGATGGTCGGCGGCCACGAGGGCGCGGGCGTGGTCGAGAAGGTCGGGCCGTCGGTGACACGAGTGCAAGAGGGGGATCACATCTGCACCTCCTGGATCCCCGTGTGCGGTCACTGCCGGTACTGCTCCACGGGTCACCAGAACATGTGCAACGACGGGCTGAACGCCGGCACGGGGATGTTCCTCGACGGCACCTTCCGCTTCCACGAGAACGGCGAGGACATCGGCGGGATGTGCGTGCTCGGGACGTTCTCGCAGTGGATGGTGATCCCCGAGAACTCGTGCGTCCCAATCGACGAGGATCTACCGTTCGAGATCGCGGCGCTGGTGGCCTGCGGCGTGACCACGGGGTGGGGCTCGTCCGTGTACGCGGCCGGCACGCGGGCGGGGGAGACCGTCGTGATCTTCGGCACCGGCGGCGTGGGGATGAACGCGGTCCAGGGCGCGGCCTACGCCGGCGCGAAGAACGTGATCGCGGTCGACCCGAACCCGTACAAGCAGGAGATGGCCGGCAAGTTCGGCGCCACATTCACGACCGGCGACCCCGAAGAGGCCAAGCAGAAGGTGTGGGAACTGACGGACGGGCAGATGGCCGACCACGCCGTGATCACCGTCGGGGTGATGCACGCCGAGGTGCTGCGCAACGCGGTCGAGATGATCGGCAAGGGCGGGAGCGTGGTGGTGACCGCCGTCGGCGGCGAGGGTGACACGATCGCAATCCACGGCTCACCAGTGACGGGCTTCCACAAGAACATCCAGGGGTCGCTGTTCGGTGGCGCGAACCCGCTGTACGACATGCCGCGTCTGCTCGGGTTGTACAAGAACGGCGACCTCAAGCTCGACGAGTTGATCACGAACCGTTACACGCTCGACAACATCAACCAGGGCTACGAGGACATGCTCGCGGGTCGCAACATACGTGGGGTCCTTATCCACGACCACCAGTGACCCGGTTGGGAAGAAACGTCAGCATGGACACAGTTACTTCCCGAGCCGCTGATGAGGAGGCTTGACGATGACCAGCGCGATTCTTGATCCGACCGGACTGTCCGGTAAAACGACTAACGTTGGTCTGACGCTCGCGCCACGCCGGCGGGGGGGACTGGGTGGCGCGCGGGTCGGGTTGCTCGAGAACGGCAAGCAGAACGCGAGCCGGTTCCTGACGGAGGTGGCGGACATCTTGCGCGAACGCTACGGCGCCGGCGCGGCCACGCTTCGCCGCAAGGAGAACTTCGCGCAGCCGGCGGCGCCCGAGCTGATCGACGAGCTGAGCCGCGAGTCGGATGTGGTGGTGATAGGCATTGGGGATTGAGGCTCGTGTAGCGCGTCGGCGGTCGCCGACGGAGTCCTCTTCGAGCGTCACGGCACACCGGCAGCGGTGATCTGCTCGGACGCATTCAAGGCCACCGCCGACGCGATGGCCGATGTCCAGGGAGCCCCGGGCTACGGCTACCTGACCACGCCCCACCCGGTGGCGGGGCTGACGCCCGAGCAGGTGCGCGAGCGGGCGGAGAGCGTGGCGGATCAGGTGGCGAGGCTGCTATCGGAATGACCACCGAGCCCGACCCGGACGTCGCCCGCGAGGCGATCGAGTACTGCTACGAGCAGGGCTGGACCGACGGGCTGCCCGTGGTCCCCGCCTCGCAGGCGCTGCTCGACCAGTTCCTTGCCCACACGAACCGCGACCCAGACGAGGTGCTGTGGCGGATGGACCACCTGGGTCGGGAGTGCACGGTCCACACGGCCGCGATCAACGCCGCGATGGCCGGCTGCCTGCCCGAGTACTTCCCGGTCGTGCTGGCAGCCTGGGATGCGGTGATGCGTGACCGCGCCGCCAAGGGCGGCGGGTGGCAGTCGACGAGCGGGCCGGCGCCGCTGATCGTGATCAACGGCCCGATCCGGGGCGAGCTCGGGATCAACTGCACCGGTGGGATCTTCGCCGGCGGGTTCCGGCCCAACGCAACGATCCCGCGCGCGCTCGGGCTGATGCTCCGGAACGCGTTCGGCGTCATCCCGCACGTGTTCGACCAGACCACCCAGGGGATCCCGGGCCGGTGGGCGATCTGCTTCGGCGAGAACGAGGAGGAGAGCCCGTGGGAGCCGCTCGCCACCGAGATGGGTCTCGAGCCGAACACGAACGCGGTGTCAACCACCCTGACCCGCACTTATGAGTTCGTCGACAACCGCCACACGCAGGACCCCGAGCAGCTTCTCAACGATTTCGGGGACACGATCTCCCGGACGGGCGTGATGATCTTCCGGGCCCAGTCGGCCGGGATCGTGTTCTGTCCCGAGCATGCCCAGATGCTCGCCGGCGCCGGGTATTCGAAGGCCGACGTCAAGGACTGGCTGATCGAGCACTGCGGGCGGGTCGAGGCCGACCTGCGCCGCGCCGGCAAGGACGCGGTGTCGGAGGGCGGCTTCGGGGCGCGGTCGGCGAGCGAGGAGGAGCGGGTGCCGGGCGACGTGTTCACGCCGTTCCTGCCGAGCCGTGAATCGGTTCCGATCATCGTCGCCGGCGCGAGGAACGCGGCGATCTCGATGGTGTTCCGCGTGTTCGGCGAATGGTCGAACAGCTCTGTCGAAATCGAGACGGTGCCGGTGGCGGCCGTGAAGGGAGGATGACTTGTTCAGCGAGCAGGGGTTGAAGGACATGCAGGCGACGCTCGCGGCCGACGGCTATGAGCTCGCGGCGCGCGAGGACGGCGAGCGCGTGGTGATCGACATCGTCGCGACGCCCGAGGCGTGCGAGGACTGCCTCGCGCCGCCGGATGTGATGCGGGCGATCCTCGGCAAGACGCTGGCGGTTCCGGCCGAGGCGATCGAGCTCAACTACCCCGAATGAGAGTCGACGTCGATGGTCCGCTGAGCGCCGAGTGGATGACCGGCCGGACGGCGCTGGTCACCGGCGGCGGAGGGCGCGACGGCGGACCGGGGACGATCGGCTGGGCGGTCTCGCGGCTGTTCGCCCGCCACGGCGCGCGGGTAGCGGTGCTCGACCGCGACCCGATCGCGGCGGCTCGTACCGTCGATCAGATTCAGGCATCCGGCGGCACGGCGATCCCGGTGATCGCCGACGTGACGCGCGACGATGAGTGCGCGCGGGCGGTGACCGAGGCGCGTGAGGCGCTCGGCGACCTCGACACGCTCGTCAACAACGTCGCCGCCTGGAGCCCGGCCGAACTGTTCGACGTCGAGCCCGAGCGGTTCGACGAGCTGATCGGGCTGAACCTCAAGGCGGCGTGGCTGATGACCCGCCACGCGGTGGCGGTGATGCCCGACGGTGGGGTGATCGTCAACATCTCCTCGGTGGCGGCGCGCCGCGCCGGCACCGTCTACGGCCTCGGCAAGGCCGCGCTCGAGTCGATGACCGGCGGGGCTGCCTACCTGCTCGGCGAGCGCGGGATCAGGATCAACGCCGTCGAGCTTGGCGCGCTGTGGACCGCGGGCGTCGCCGAGAACCTGCCGGCCGAGGCGCGCGAGCCTCGCCGGAAGATGATCGCCCTCGGCACCGAGGGCGACTGTTGGGACGCCGCCGCGGCCGTGCTGTTCCTGGCCTCGGATCAGGCGCGGTGGATCTCCGGGCAGGTGCTCGCGGTAGATGGTGGCGGGCAGGCGCGCACACCGTACCCAGGGGTTGCGCGGTCATGAAGGGCCGGGTGGCGCTGATAACCGGGTGCGGCAAGCCCGACGGGAGCGGTCAGGCGATCGCCCGGGCCCTCGCCGCGGACGGCGCCACGGTCGTCGTCGCCGACCGGCGGCCGACCGGGGTGTTGAACCGCCGGCAGGAGATCGTGGGCTCGGAGCAGCCGGAAGCGTGGCACGGGCTGGAGAGCCTGGTCGAGGAGATCGAGGCGGCCGGCGGGACCGCCGCCCCGGTGCTAGGCGACATCGGCGATGAGAACGATGCCCAGGCGATGGTCGATGCCGCGCTGGCGCGCTACGACCGGGTGGACATCCTCGTCAACAATGCCGCAGCGCCCCAGGGGCTCGATCGCGACGTGATCGACGAGATCCCGGTCGAGGTGTTCGACGAGGTGATCCGCATCAACCTGCGCGGCACCTACCTGATGTGCCGTGCCGCGGTGCCCGCGATGCGCCGGCAACGATGGGGTCGGATCATCAACGTCTCCTCGATGGCGGGCGTGATCGCGGCCCCGCGCTCGACCCCCTACTCGGCGTCGAAGGCCGGGATCATCGGGTTGACGCGGGCGCTGTCGATGGACGTCGCGGCGTGGGGGATCACCGTCAACGCGATCGCGCCCGGCGCGCTCGACACGAGCCGCTCGGTACTGAGCCTCGACCCGAACCTGGACGTCCGCGCCGAGATGAAGCGACGCGGGCGCAGCCTGCCTGTGGGCCGTGTCGGGCGGCCGGACGACGTCGCCGCCGCGGTGCGCTACCTCGCCGGCGACGGCGCGGAGTTCGTAACCGGCCAGGTGCTCGTCCTCGACGGAGGCGGGCCGGCGCCGTTCCCGTTGCCACGACCGGAGGAGGCGGTGTGAAAGTCAGGGTGCTGATGGAGCCGCGCCACGGCGCGACCTACGACCGCGTCGTCGGCATGGCCAAGGCCACCGAGGAGGCCGGGTTCGACGCCTTCTTCCGCGGCGACCACTACCTCGGGATCGACTCGACCGACCCGGAGTACCGGCCGACCGACTCGTGGACGACGCTCGCAGGGGTCGCGCTCGAGACGAGCAGGATCAAGCTCGGAACGCTGATGACGGCGGGAACGTTCCGCCACCCGGGCGTCGTCGCCAACGCCGTGGCCACCGTCGACCAGATGTCCGGCGGCCGGGTCGTCCTCGGCATCGGCACCGGCTGGTACGAGCGCGAGCACAAGGCATTCGGCATTCCCTTCCCCCCGATCGGCGAGCGCTTCGACCGCTTCGACGAGGAGATGCAGATCATCAAAGGGCTGTGGACGACGCCACAGGGCGAGCCGTTCAGCTTCGACGGCCGGTTCTGGCAGCTCGAGGAGGCGCGCAACTTCCCCGTGCTCGTACAAAAGCCGCGGCCCGAGATCGTCATCGGCGGCACCGGCCCGCGCCGTACGCCGCTGATGGCGGCCAAATGGGCCGACGAGTTCAACAGCGGCGCCGGCCACGGCTGCGCCGAGCGCTTCGCCAACGTACGCCGGGTGTGCGAGGAGATCGGCCGGGAGCCGGCGACGCTGCGGATGTCCGCCACCATGCAGGCGATCTGCGGCACCACGAAGCAGGAGGCCGAGCAGCGGCTTGAGCGCCTCGGGCCGCCGGGGGCGCGGATGCTGGCCAACGGCGTCGTGGGCACCCCGTCGGACTTGATCGCGGCGCTCGAGCGGCTGGCCGGCGAAGGCGGCGAGACGGTCTACCTGCACATCTTCGACATCGACGACCTCGATCACCTGCGGCTGATCGGCGCCGAGGTGGTCCCGCAGGTGGCGGAAACGTGACACGCCGGCCCGCCACCGTCCGGACGGGCTTCCCTGGCCCCACGGATGCCGCGCAGCGGCCCATGAAACCCAGATGAGGAGAGACACCCGATGGCGACCATGACGACACGCGCGGCCGTGCTGCGCCAGCCCGGCACCGACTGGGAGATCACCGAGCTCGACCTCGACCCGCCCAAGGAGTACGAGGTGCTGATCCGCTACAAGGCGGCAGGGCTGTGCCATTCCGACGAGCACATCCGCCGGGAGGGCGGGAGTCACATCCGCTTCCCGCTCGTGGGTGGCCACGAGGGAGCGGGGATCGTCGAGGCCGTCGGCGCGGGCGTCACGCGGGTCGCGCCGGGCGACCACGTCGTCACCTCGTACATCCCGGCGTGCGGAAAGTGCCGCTACTGCTCGACCGGCCACCAGAACCTGTGCGACCGCGGCCTCTACGCGGGCGTCGGCTGTCTCCAGGACGAGACGTTCCGCTTTCACCGGAGCGGCGAGGACTTCGGCGGCTTCTGCGCGCTCGGCACCTTCTCGGACCACACCGTCGTGTCGGAGTACTCGTGCGTGCGGATCGACGACGACATCCCGTTCGAGGTGGCGTGCCTCGTCGGGTGCGGCGTGACCACCGGCTGGTGCTCGGCGGTCCGCGCCGGCGAGACGCGCGCCGGCGAGACCGTCGTGATCTTCGGCATCGGAGGGGTCGGGATCAACGCCGTCCAGGGCGCTCGCTATGCCGGCGCCACGACGGTGGTGGCGATCGACCCGAACCCGTTCAAGCTCGAGATGGCGAGCAAGCTGGGCGCAACGCACACCGCGACCAACGTCGACGAGGCGCGCGAGATCGTGTTCGGACGGACGCACGGCCAGATGGCGGACCTGGCGGTGATCACCGTCGGCGTGCTCGAGCCCGAGACCACCGTCGACGCGGTTGGCCTGATCGGAAAGGCGGGACGCGTCGTCATCACATCGGTCAGCCGCGCCGACGAGAAGTCGATCAGCCTGACCGGCTCGCCGATGGTCGGCTGGCACAAGCGGATCCAGGGCTCGCTCGCCGGCGGCTCGAACCCGATCTTCGAGATGCCGAACCTGCTCGGCCTTTACCGGTCAGGCGATTTGAAGCTCGACGAGATCATCACGCAGAGGTACACGCTCGAGCAGGTGAACGACGGCTACCGCGACCTGCTTGCCGGCAAGAACATCCGCGGGGTCGTCATCCACGAGAGCTGACCGGCTCGGCGGTGCCGAGAGCCCGGGTGAATCCGGGCGGGACCAGCACGTCCTCGGGTCCGATCTCGCTCGTGGTGGCGTGGCCGAGCCCGATCATGGTCGACTCGATCCCGGCTCGCATGATGTCGAGGACGTTCTCCACACCCGCCTGCCCGGCGGCGGCGAGTCCCCACAGATACGCGCGTCCGATCATCACCGCCTTCGCGCCGAGCGCGAGCGCCTTGACCACATCGCCGCCGCGCCGGATGCCACCGTCGAGCAGCACCTCGATCTGGTCGCCGACGGCCTCGGCGATCGCGGGGAGGGCGCGGATCGAGGCCGGGGTGCCGTCGAGGTTGTTGCCTCCGTGGTTCGACACCGAGATCGCGGTGTAGCCGGCGTCGACCGCTCGGCGGGCGTCGTCCACCCGCATCACGCCCTTCAGCATGAACGGACCCTGCCATTGCTCGCGGAGCCAGCGCAGGTCATCCCAGCTCGGCTGTGGCGTCATCATCCACTCGCCGTAGGCGCCGAAGAACGTGGGCGCGGGCGTGCCGCGCGTGGCGATATTGGGCACAGTCAGGTCGGGCGGCCCGCCGGCGCGCGTCCAGTCCACGAACCACCGCGGCCGGGTCAACGCCTCGGGCAGCAGGCTGATCGCGGTCGTGAGGTCCATCTTCTCGGGGATCTTCGGGCTGCCCCAGTCGCGGCTGTGGCAGAACGTCCAGTCGAGCGTGACGATCAAGCCCCGCGCGCCGGCGGTGCGCGCGCGTTCGATCCGGGCCGCGATCTGATCGCGTGAGCCCGCCCAGTAGAGCTGGAACAAGGTCTGCGGGTTGGCCGCGACCACCTCCTCGATCGGCTTGCTCGCGAACGAGCTCAGTCCCATTGCGGTATTGCGCGCGGCGGCGGCGCGCGCGACCGCCACCTCGCCCTCGGGGTGGACGGACTGCACGCCGGTCGGCGAGATCAGCACCGGCAGCGAGACCTCCTCGCCCATCACCGTCGTGGTCATGTCGCGATGGGCAGGAGCGCCGCCGACGTGTGGGGCGAACCCGAGCTCGCGGAACGCCGCCGTGTTATCGACCAGCGTCACGCCGGCCTCCGAGCCGGCGATCAGGGCGGAGTACACCGACTTGGGCAGGTGCCTCTTGGCACGGCGCTGAGCCACCGCCACCGACTCGAACCACGGATTGCGTCGGAGTTTCATCCAGCCGGGATCACGTCGAGCGGGCTTTCGTTGCACGCGCGCGACGGCACGCGCTTCGACATGTCGACCGATGGCCGGGGGATCGGTTGGGTGCCCCGGGCGGCGAGCGCGCGTTCGCCGTGGCCGAGCACGCATTCGGGGTCGGGTCCGGCGAGTGGCAGCCCGGTGAAGAACTTCGCCGCCATACACCCGCCGCGGCACTTGTCGAACAGCCCGCAGCTCGCGCACGCGCCGGCGTGCTGCGGTTCGCGGAGCTCTCCGAACAGGTCGGACTCCCGCCACACCCGGGCGAATCCGCCCGGCTCGCGCACATTCCCGGCGCGGAACTCGTCGTGAATGACGAACGGACACGCGTACACGTCGCCGATCGGATCGATCAGGCACACCACGCGCCCGGCGCCGCACAGGTTGAGCCCCGGGAGCGACTCGCCGTAGCCGCCGAGGTGGAAGAACGAGTCGCCGGTGAGGACGGACTCTCCGTGGGCGAGCAGCCAGTCGTACAGCTCGCGCTGCTGCGCCGCGGTGGGGTGGAGCTCGTTCCAGACGTCGGCGCCGCGCCCGGAGGGCCGCAGCCTCGTCAGCCGCAGCTGCGCGTGGTAGCGATCGGCGAGGGCCTTGAAGGCGTCGAGCTGAGTCACGTTCTCGCGCGTGACAACGACCGACAGCTTGAACCCCTCGAAGCCGGCGGCGGCGAGGTTCTCCATCGCGCGGATCGCGGTTGCGTACGACCCGGGACCGCGTACGCGGTCGTTGACCGAAGCGGTGGCGCCGTCGAGTGACACCTGCACGTCCACGTAGTCGGTGCCCGCGATGCGGGTCGCGATCTCCGGGGTGATGCGCGAGCCGTTGGTCGAGAACTTCACGCCCACGTGGTGCGCGACGGCGTAGTCGAGGAGCTCCCAGAAGTCGCGCCGGACCGTCGGCTCGCCGCCGCCGATGTTCACGTAGAACACCTGCATCCGTTCGAGCTCGTCGATCACGGCCTTGCACTCGGCGGTGGTGAGCTCGCGCGGGTTGCGCCGGCCGGAGCTCGACAGGCAGTGGACGCACGCGAGGTTGCAAGCGTACGTGAGCTCCCACGTCAGGCAGATCGGCGCGTTCAGCCCGGTCTCGAACTCGTCGGTCAACGCGCGGGCGGCGTCGGCCCGGCGACGCACAAACGACAAACGCCGCGTGCCGAAGTCGTAGGCCAGGGCGCCGAAGCGCTCCGGTCTCAGCTCCACGTCGGGATTTAGCTGCGCGGCCCGCTTGATGTCGGCGAACGCCGTGGTTCCGGCTCTAGTAGACGCCGCACATGCCATCGATCGAGACGTCCTCGATCACCAGATCCTCGACGACCAGGTCTTCGTCGGGCGGCGACGTTGCCGTGTCCTCGACGGGCTCCGGCGGGGGCGCAGTCGTCTCGAGCTGCTCGGACGTGCTGCTCATGCGCTTCTCCTCTCCTGCGGGGCGGTCGGGCGCGATAATTTAGCACCCTGTGACAAATCTCCCGGACGCGACCTGGATCGACGTGGACAGCGCCCCGCGGCGGGCCGTGATCGTGCCGCTCGGGTCGCTCGAACAGCACGGGCCCCATCTGCCGCTCGACACCGATACCCGGATCGCGGTGGCCGTCGCTCGCGGCGCGGCCGCCGGATACGACGGCGTCGCCGTGGCCCCGTCGATCGCCTTCGGCGCGAGCGGAGAGCACGCGGGATTCCCGGGCACGGTTTCGATCGGCACCGCGGCGCTCGCCGACGTGCTGGTCGAGCTCGGTCGTGATGTGAGCCGGGATTGGGGCGCGCTTCTGATCGTGAACGCCCATGGTGGGAATGGGGATGCCGTGGGCGCCGCGCTGCGCCGGCTCGGCGGCGAGGGAAGACGGTGCGCGGCGTTCTCGGTCTCGCCGCGGGACGGCGACGCACACGCCGGCCGAACGGAGACCTCTCTGCTCCTGCATCTCGATCCAGCCGCCGTCCGGAGCGATCTCGCCGAACCGGGGGAGGGGCGGCCGCTCGGCGAGCTGCTCGACCGTCTGCGAACCGAAGGCGTTCGCGCGGTGAGCCCCAACGGCGTGCTCGGCGATCCGTCGGGCGCCACCGCCGACGAGGGGCGGCGGCTGCTCGAAGAGTCGGTCGCCAGGTGCACCGCGATGCTCGACGCGCTGTTGGAGGCGGCCCATGCCTGACGGGGTGGCGGTAGTCAGTGGGGCGGCGCGCGGCATCGGCGCGGCTGTGGCGGTGGGGCTGGCCGAACAGGGCGCATCGCTGCTGCTGATCGACGCGTGTTCCGACCAGCCCGGCATCGGCTACCCAATGCCTACGGGCGGGGACCTCGAAATGATCGCCCAACGCTGTCGCCAGGCCGGCGCTGCCGACGTCGAGTTGCTATGCGAGGACGTTGCCGGCGAGGACTTCGCCGGCCGACTGTCGAGCGCGCTCGCCGGCCGCACCGCCGGGGCGGTAGTCGCGGCGGCGGGCGTGATCGCCGGCGGACCGGCCTGGGCGACGGAGCAGAACGCATGGTCGAGCATGATCGAGGTCAACCTGCACGGCACGCGGCGCCTGGCCGAGGCGACCGTGCCCGGCATGGTGGCCGCCGGTCGCGGCCGCTTCGTGGCGATCGCGTCCGCTGCGGCTCTGCGGGCGATGCCCGGGCTCGCCGCCTACTCGGCCGCCAAAGCGGCCGTCGTCGGCTACGTCCGCGCGCTCGCGGCCGACCTGGCCGGAACCGGCGTCGCCGCGAACGTGGTCTGCCCTGGCTCGACACGGGGGTCGATGCTCGCCGAGAGCGCCGCGCTGTACGACCTGCCCGACCAGGAAGCGTTCGCCGGACAGCAACTGCTCCGGCGGATCCTCGAGCCGGAGGAGGTCGCCGCAGCGGTCGTGTGGCTGTGCGGACCCGGGGCGTCGGCGCTGACCGGCGCGGTGATCCCGGTCGACGGAGGACTGACGCCGTAGACACCGTGCCCGTCCCCGCCGGGTGGCGGCTGCGTCCCAGCCGCGGGCTGCGGCGGGGGAGCGGCGGCGAGGTCGTGCTCGGCGGCTCGCCGCCGCGGCTGCTCACGCTCGCGCCCCGCGGCGCCGCACTCGTCGACGGCTGGTTGGCCGGCCGGCCGGTCGATGGGGAGGTGGCCGAGCGAATGCTGGCGCGGCGGTTGCTGGATGCGGGTCTTGCACATCCCGACCCGCCACGCCGGAGCCACCCCGCCGGCGAGGTGACGATCGTCGTCCCCGTCCACGGGCGCGCCGACCTGCTCGCGCGCTGCCTGGGTGCGCTGGCGCCGGGTTGGCCGACGATCGTCGTCGACGACGGATCGCCGGACGGTGGCGGCATCGCCGCGGTGGCGGAGAGGTTCGCGGCTCGGTACGTGCGTCATCCCGAGAACCGGGGGGCGTCCGCGGCCCGGAACACCGGCCTCGAGCTGGCCGAGACCCCGTTCGTGGCGTTCCTCGACTCCGACTGCATCCCGTCCGGCGGATTTCCCGGCGAGCTGCTCGACCACCTGGCGGATCCCGCGGTGGCGCTGGTTGCGCCCCGGATCGTCTCCTCGGGCGAGCACGCGGGCAGGATCGCCGCCTACGAGCGGTACCGCTCGCCGCTCGACATGGGGCCGCAGCCGTCGCTCGTTCGCCCGTTCTCGTGGGTCTGGTACGTGCCGAGCGCGGCGATGGTCGCGCGGCGAGACGCGCTCGGACGCGGGTTCGACGAGGAGCTCGACCTGGGGGAGGACGTCGACCTCGTCTGGCGCCTCCACGACGCGGGCTGGCAGGTCCGGTACGACCCGCGCACGCACGTCGCCCACCAGGATCGCGTCGAGCGCGGGGCCTGGTACCGGCGCCGCGTGGCGTACAACGAGTCGGTCGCGCCGCTGCTCGTTCGTCACCCGGAGCGGTTGCCGGCTCTGTTCGTCTCGCCGCCGGCGGCGCTGGCTTGGGGCGCGGCGCTGGCCGGAGCGCTGCCGGTGCTCGCGGGGTTCACCGCTTTGCGCGCCGTCCGGCTTCACCGGAGCGTCGCCGGGCGGTTGCCGGGTGCCGCGGGTTGGGCTGTGCGAGCGAGCGCGCAGGCCACGGTCCAGGAGGGGCGCGACCTCGGACGCGCGCTGGCGGGTCCGTGGGCGCCGTTCGCGATCGCCGCCGTCGTGGGCCCCGGCGGTCGCGGCCGTGGGCTCGCCAGGAGGGTCGGCGGGCTGCTCGCCGCGCTCGTCGTGGCCGACTGGCTCGACGACCGGCCGTCGCTCGACCCGCTGACCTACGCCGCGTTGCGCCTCGCCGACGAATCCGCCCGCGGCCTCGGCATCTGGATCGCGTGTGCGCGCGCGAGAGACTTCCGCGCCCTGCTGCCGCGGCGCCCGCCGCCGGTCAGCCGGCGCTGAAGCTCATCGGAGGTCGCGGAGGCCCTCGCCGAGCAGCCGGTACGCGTGCTCGAGGTTCGCCACGAGGTCGCTCGACGGGTCGTCGACCCACACCAGGAATGCGGCCATCGACGTCCCGAGTGCAGCGTGCGCGACCGTCTGGGGGATGAGATCGCCGGGCTCGCACGCCAGGCGCTCCGCAACCCACTCGGCGATCACCTCCCGCCATTCGGCGTAACGCAAGGCCGAGTGCGCCTGAAGCGCGGGCACGCCGGTGATCAGCCGCATCCTGATGCGGAGTTCGGGAAGCTGCTCGTCCTCGTAGCGGTTCGACTCGACCGCCGCGCGGCGCAGCGCTTCGTGCAGTGGCTCGTCAGGCCCAGTCGCGTCGAGACAGCGGCGCAGGCGCCCGAGTACCCAATCGAAGTCGCCCCAGACCATGTCGTTCTTGGACGCGAAGTAGCGGAACAGCGTGCGGCGACTCACCCCGAGCGCCTCGGCGATGTCGTCGACCGTGGTCTCCTCGAACCCGCGCTCGGCAAACATCTCGAGCGCGGTATGGCTGACGGCGCTACGCGAGGTCCCCGGGGGACGTCCCGGACGCTGAGCGATGCCCTCGGACACGGGTCCTACGTGCCGGGGTGCTCGTGGACGGCGCCGGCTCCGTTAGCCGCCGCCGGCGTGATCGCTTGCCGGCCGTCACCGTCGGCGTGCGACCGGAGAGCCTCGGCCACGCGCGAGAGATGGCGGCGCATCGCCTCCTCGGCCGCGGCGGGGTCGTGGGAGGCGATCGCCTCCATGATCTCGGTGTGCTCGGCGTAGGAGCGCTCGGGCCGCCCGGGAAGGAGCACCGTGCGGTACTGGAAGCGGACGAGCTGCGAGCTCAGCGTCTGGGCGAGGCGCTTGGCCGTCTCGTGGCGCGAGGACTCGAGGATCAGGCTGTGCAGGCGGGCATTGGCGTTCGAGACGCCGAGCAGGTCGCCGCGCTCACGCAACTCCCGCATCTCCGCGATGATCGCGCGAAGCTCGTCGACGGCGTCCTCGTCGGCGTGGAGCGCGGCGTGCCGCGCGGCGAGGCCTTCGAGCGCGGCGCGGGCCTCGAGAATCTCGACCGCCTCGCTCTCGGACAGGCGCCGAACGCGCGCGCCGCGGTGGCGCTCGCGCTCGACGAGCCCGTCATGCTCGAGCCGGACGAGCGCCATCCGTACCGCCGCGCGGCCCAGTCCGAGCTTCGCGCTCAGGTCCTCCTCGAGTAAGCGCTCGCCGGGCAACAGCTCACCGCTGACAATCGCCCTGCGCAGATCCTCATAACCGTCGGCCCTGAGCGACAACTGGACCCTCTCACGCCGTGTTGCTTATTGACATTACCGCAGCGTGTCGCGGGCCAGGCTCATCCCGGACACCGCCGACCACGCGCCTTCGAGCAGCAGAAATCCCCCCTGGTGCCCGATCAGCGCCAGCACCGCGAGGACGGCCGAACCGGTGAGGTTCAGGAGCAGGACGGGTCGCGAGGCGGGGCTGGATATCCCCAGCTGAACGGCGACGAACGCCGTCAGGATCATCAACGCCCCGGCGACCTGCAGAGCACCGGACATGGAAGACCTCCTGTGGCGCGCCGTCGTCAGGCCGGGTACGGCGCGCACTCTCGTCCGGGACAGCTCCGCCTGAGCTGTCCCGGACCAGTCTATCCCTGGGTTACGCGCGAGCCGGTTCGAGCAGGTCGAGCGTGATCGTGTCCTCGTCGCCGCCGGTGGCCCGGACCCGGGCGCCGGCCCCGATCCGTCCGTCGAGGATCGCGCGGGTCAGCTCCTTCTCGAGCGTTCGACGGAGGTGGCGCTTGAGCGGCCGCGCGCCGAACTCGGCGTCGAAGCCCTCGCGCGCGAGCCTGGCCACGAGCTCGGAGTCGACCTCGAGCTCCATGCCCCGTTCATCCGAATCGGATGATGGCTCGGGCACCGAGGTGTGCGGATCATCGCGGTAAGAGCTTCCTAACCACGTTCAGGGGAAGGGTGACCCGATGGCCAAGCCGTTCAAGGGTGTCGTGAACGTCGATGTGACCCAGTCGGTTCCGGACTGGGGGCCGTACACCCAGCCGATCGCGCCCGAGGGAACTCCCAATCTGCTCTACATCGTTCTCGACGATGTGGGGTACTCCGCGATGGAGCCGTTCGGCGGGATGATCGAGACGCCGAACATCAACCGGATCGCCGAGCGCGGGCTGCTGTACACGAACTTCCACACCACCGCGCTGTGCTCGCCGACCCGGTCGTGCCTGATGACCGGGCGCAACCACACCACGAACGGGTGGCCACGATCACCGAGGCCGCCTCGGGCTTCCCGAGCTCGAACGGGCACATCCCGTTTGAGTGCGGAACGATCGCCGAGGTTCTCGGCGATCGCGGACGGAACACGTACATGACGGGGAAGTGGCACCTGACGCCCGAGGACGAGATGAACCTCGCCTCCGCCAAGCATCAGTGGCCGGTGGGGGCGTGGGTTCGAGCGCTTCTACGGCTTTCTCGGCGCGGAGACCAACCAGTGGTATCCCGACCTCGTGTATGACAACCATCCCGAGGAGCAGCCGTATTCGCCGGCAGAGGGCTACCACCTCACGACCGATCTCACCGACCGGGCGCTGTCGTTCATCCGCGACGCGAAGGCGATCGCGCCGGACAAACCGTTCTTCCTCTACTACTGCCCGGGGGCGTGCCATGCGCCGCACCACGCTCCCAAGGAGTGGGCCGACAAGTACAAGGGCAAGTTCGATATGGGGTACGAGGCCTACCGTGTCCAGGTGTTCGAGCGCCAGAAGAAGCTCGGGATCGTCACCGGGCAGGCCGAGCTGTCGCCGATCAACCCGTACGTCGACGAGACCGGGCCCGACGGGCAGCCGTGGCCCGAGCTCGACACGGTGCGCCCGTGGGATTCGCTCACCGACGACGAGAAGCGGCTGTTCTGCCGGATGGCGGAGGTGTATGCAGGGTTCCTCAGCCATGCCGACAACGAGATCGGACGCCTGCTCGACCATCTCGAGGACTCAGGCGAGCTCGACAACACGCTGATCGTGCTGGTGTCCGACAACGGCGCCTCAGGCGAGGGCGGGCCGAACGGATCCGTCAACGAGAACAAATTCTTCAACGGGCTCCCGGACACGATCGAGGAGGCGCTGCCGTTCCTGGACGATCTAGGAAGCCCGAAGACCTACAACCACTATCCCACCGGATGGGCGTGGGCGTTCAACACCCCGTTCAAGCTATGGAAGCGCTATTCCAATTGGGAGGGTCGAACCGCCGACCCGATGATCGTCTCCTGGCCGGCGAAGATCAAAGAGTCCGGGGTACGGCGGCAGTACACGCATGCCGTTGACATCGTCCCGACGATCTACGAGGCGTTCGGGGTCGAGCCACCCGAGGTCGTCAAGGGCTACACCCAGTATGCGCTCGAGGGGGTTAGCTTCGCGGCCAGCTTCGACGACGCGGACGGCAAGACCGACAAGCAAACCCAGTTCTATTCGATGGGCGGCACGCGCGCGATCTGGCACCAGGGGTGGAAGGCGGCCGCCGTCTCGAACTCTGCCCCCGATCCCTGGGCCTACTACTCGCGCCAGCGGTGGGAGCTGTTCGATACCACGAACGATCCGACCGAGTGCCACGACCTGGCCGCCGAACAGCCGGACAAGCTGCAGCAGCTGATCGGCCTGTGGTGGCACGAGGCCGGGCGTTACCAAGCTCTGCCGCTCGAGGACCGCAACGCCATCGAGATCCTGACGACGGATCGGCCACATCTGTCCAAGCCGCGGAACCGGTACGTCTATTACCCGGGCGGTGCCGAGGTTCCGGAGTCCGTCGCGCCGAACATCCGGAACCGGTCCTACTCGATCGGGGTCGAAGTGACGATCGACACCGAGGAGGCGGAGGGCGTCCTGTTCGCGCAGGGATCACGGTTCGGCGGCCACGCCCTGTACATCAAGGATCGCAAGCTCAAGTACGCCTATAACTGGGTTGGGCTGTTCGAGCAGATCGTCGAGTCGAGCGAGCCGGTACCGACCGGTCACGTGGTGCTGTCCGCGTCGTTCGAGAAGGAGGGCGACACGATGCCGACTGAGGGAACGCTCACCCTGCATATCCGCGAACAGGCGGTCGGCGACGCCAGGATCAAGACCCAGCCCGGCAAGTTCTCGCTCGCTGGGGAAGGACTCAACATCGGCAGAGAGGGCGCGGAGCCAGTGACCGAGGACTATCCGGGCGAACGTCCGTGGGCGTTCGCCGGCGGCACGATCCATAAGGCGATCGTCGACGTCAGCGGCCAGCCGTTCGAGGATCTCGCCAACGAGGTTCGGATGGCCTTCGCGCGGGACTGATCGTCGATGGCGGCAATCGATGAGGCGAGCGCCGCGCTCGCCTCGTGGAATGACACGCCGGCGACCAAGGCGATCATCGAGTTCGTCGAGCGCGTGACGAACGAGGGCGGCCCCGATTTCGTGCCGCCCGCCGAGCGCGTCGCCGTGTTCGACAACGACGGCACACTGTGGTGCGAGAAGCCGATCCAGATCGAGGTCGGCTTCATCGTGGCGCGGCTCGCGGAGATGGCCGATGCCGATACGTCACTCCGAGCCCGTCAACCGTGGAAGGCCGCGCACGAACGGGACTACGCCTGGCTGGGGAACGCGATCACCAAGCACTACCACGGTGATGAGAGCGACGTGAAGGTGCTGATGGCGGGCATCCTGCGGGCCTTCGCCGGCATGACGGTCGAGGAGTACGCGGCCGCCGCTGACGAGTTCCTGCACGGTCGCCACCAGACCATCGACCGCAGATTCCGGGAGTGTGGGTACCTGCCGATGATCGAACTGCTGCGCTATCTCGAGGCGAACGGATTCAGCACGTTCATCGCCTCAGGTGGCGATCGCGATTTCATGCGCCCGGTCACGGACCAGATCTACGGCGTCCCGGCCGAGCGGGTGATCGGCAGCTCCAACGCGCTCACCTACCAGGAGGACGAGCACGGGGGGACGCTCGTCTACCTCGCGCAGCCCGACGTGTTCGACGACGGGCCGGTCAAGCCGGTCAGGATCTGGAGCCGCGTCGGCCGACGGCCGATCGTTGCCGCCGGCAACTCCAACGGCGACATCCCCATGTTGCGATACGCCGGCGGCCCGTCGCGCCCCGCACTCCGTCTGCTGTTGCTCCACGATGACGCCGAGCGCGAGTTCGAGTACACGGCCGGAGCGGAGAAGTCGCTCGACGTGGCGAAACAGGAAGGCTGGACTGTTGTCAGCATCAAGCACGATTGGGCAGCCGTGTTCCCGGACAGCTAGGAAATGTTGTCTACCAACTGCCGGAGTTTGGGAGTTTGCGTCCGGCGGTACTACGACGGTGACGATGCCGCAGTTCGTCCCATCGCTGCACGTCCTCGAGACGCGTGGTCGCGTGCGCATCACGATGCCGGGGATCACGTACGGGTCCGGTCAGACCCTTCAGGACGCGGCCGACGACCTGGTCCGCAAAGTCCTGGTCATCGCAATGACGTGCCGCTCGGACGGCATCGCCCCGGCCGGTCCCGAGCTACGGGTCGATCCCGCCATCCACGACTTCATCTGGGAGCTTGCCGGGATCGCCGCGCGCGGCGATGACATCCGCAGCCGGTTGTTCGGCCCGCGGCTGATGGTCTGAGCCGGAACCCGCGCCAGCGGCCTCATCTGATTCGGAGGATGCCCGGGCCGCTCACCCGTGGGAGCTTCGTGGCGTCATGATCGAGATTCCCGCCGGCAGCTTCCGCATGGGCTCGAGCGGCTTCTATGAGGAGGAGGGCCCGGTGCGCGAGGTCGAGGTCGATGCCTTCGCGATCGATCCCGGGCCGGTGACCGTGGCCGAATTCGCTCACTTCACCGATGAGACCGGCTACGTCACGGTCGCCGAGCGTCCGCCGGACGCCGCCGACTATCCGGACGCCGACCCATCGCTGCTTGTTCCGGGGTCGGCGGTCTTTCACCCGACGCCCGGGCCGGTCCCGTTGGACAACCCCGGCCGCTGGTGGGCGTACGTTCCCGGGGCGAACTGGCGGCACCCGTGGGGTCCGGCGTCCGACAACTCCGAGCGCCAGGACCACCCCGTGACCCACATCGCGTACGAGGA
>Ga0335078_10003946_pt1 | contig 22066 bp, 18 predicted proteins | sample Lox_Sample_32_FD_206711 | JGI IMG/M metagenome (GOLD analysis project Ga0335078, IMG submission 206711) | Soil microbial communities from Loxahatchee National Wildlife Refuge, Florida, United States - Lox_Sample_3.2 | ecosystem: Environmental > Terrestrial > Soil > Wetlands | place: USA...
CGCCCGTAGACGGAGCGGCCGCGCGGTCCAGTTCCTGCACCAGTTGGCCTAGTACAATGCCGCGCTCACCGCAGGCCGCGCCCAGCGCCACCTTGCCGCCACAGCAGTAATCGATGCCGTATTTCTCAAACACGCGCGCGGCGGCAGGCAGTTCCGCCGCAATCTCGCCGATGGTTTTTTCTTCTGTCAGGGTGATCATGACTCCATTCTCGGCCGCAAGCCGGCGCGCGTCTGTGACCGAGGTCACCGGACGTTCAGTCCATCAGCAGCACGGCCTTCCCCAGAATCTTGCGCTCCACCAATGCGCGCAAGCCCGCCGGCGCCTCTTCCAGACGAAAGGTCGCGCCCACCACCGGATGGATCTGCCCGCCCAGGTACATGGCCGTCAACACCTCGTGCGTGTGCCCGAGGAAATCCGGATGCTGCTCCACGTACTGTCCCCAATGCACGCCCACGACGGAGATGCCTTTCAACAGCACGCGGTTGGCCTGCACGCCGGGAATCCGCCCGCTGGCAAAGCCCACCACCAGCAGGCGCCCCTCGGGAGCCATCGCGCGTATCGACAGGTCGAACACATCCCCCCCCACCGGGTCGTACACCACGTCCACGCCGCGCCCGCCGGTAATCTCCTTGACGCGCTCGACCCAGTTGGAATCGGTGTACGGCAGCGCATGATCGGCGCCCTGCGCCATACAGAAATCCAGTTTGGCCGGGCTGCCGGCCGTGGCGATGACTTGCGCGCCGAGCGCCTTGCCGATCTGCGTGGCGGACATCCCCACGCCGCTCGCCCCCGCGTGTACCAGCAGCCATTCGCGGTGCGCCAGGTTTGCGCGGCGATGCAGCGCCAGGTGCGACGTGTGATACACCACCGGCATGGCGGCGGCTTCGGGAAAGTTCATGCCGGCAATCGCGTGGAACGTGCGGTGAGCCGCGGCCAGCGAGTATTCGGCGAAGGCGCCGTTATGCGTCATCGCCATCACCTCGTCCCCGGGGAAGACGTGCTTCACTTCCGGTCCCACCGCATCCACGATGCCGGCCACTTCGGCTCCCGGCGTAAAAGGAAACGGCGGGCGCACCTGGTACTTGCCCTGAATCTGCAAAATGTCGAAGAAATTCAGGGCCGCCGCGCGGTTTCGGATGCGCACCTCGCGCGGGCCGGGTTCAGGAACGGGGACCTCGTCCAGGGTCATTTGCTCGGGCTCCGAGAACGCGTGAACTTGCCAGCATTTCATGGGAACGCAAGGTAGCATATAGCTCAGCGCCAGGGCAAGCATTAAGCTATGATGCGCAATACCATGACTGGCCGCCGGGATTTTCTAGGCGCCGCAGCAGCCGGCGCCATGCTGGCGCTCGGTGAGGGGAACGCTTCCGCAGCCTCAGATCCACCGCTCTGGTTCGACCGGCCCATGCGCTGGGCGCAATTAACGCTGGTCGAGAACGATCCCGGACAATACGATCCGCGCTTCTGGCTGGATTATTTCCGCCGCACGCACTCCGATGCCGCCTGCCTGAGCGCCGGCGGATGCGTGGCCTATTATCCGACCAAAATTCCGCTGCACTACCGCAGCGCCTGGCTGGACGGCCTCGACCCGTTCGGCGACCTGGTGGCCGGCTGCCGCAAGATGGACATGGTGGTGATCGCGCGCACCGATCCGCACGCCGCGCGCCAGGATGTCTGCGACGCGCATCCGGATTGGATCGCGGTGGACGCCGATGGCCACAAGCGCAGGCATTGGGCCATGCCCGGCTGGTGGGTCACGTGCGCGCTGGGTCCGTATAACTTCGAATTCATGACCGCGGTGACGCGCGAGATCGTCTCCATGTACCATGTGGACGGCATCTTCACCAACCGCTGGGCCGGCTCTGGCATGTGCTATTGCGAACATTGCCGGCGCAATTTCAGGGCGGCCACCGGTATGGATCTGCCGCGCACGGCGGATCCGCGCGATCCCGTGCGGCGAGCGTATATCGCCTGGCGCGAGCAGCGTCTGTTCGATCTTTGGCGGTTGTGGGATACCGAGATCCGCAAGATCAATCCCGCGGCCTGCTTCATTCCCAACACCGGCGGCGGGGCGCTGAGCGATCTGGATATGCGGGCGGTGGGCGCGCGCGCGCCCATCCTGTTTGCCGATCGCCAGGCGCGCAGCGGCCTGATGCCGCCGTGGGCCAACGGCAAAAACGCGAAGGAATTCCGCGCCGGCATGGGACACAAGCCGGTTGGAGGCATCTTCAGCGTGGGCGTGGAGGAGCCGTATCGCTGGAAAGATTCCGTCCAGAACGGGCCGGAGATCCGCCTCTGGGCGCTGGATGGAATCGCCAACGGCCTGCGTCCCTGGTTCACGAAATTCTGCGGCGTGCTGCATGACCGGCGCTGGCTGCCGGTGGTCGAGGAGCTCTACGCCTGGCACTACCGGAACGAGCGCTATCTTCGCAACCAGGAGTCGCTGGCCCGCGTCGCCATGGTCTACTCGCAGCAGACCGCGCGATATTACGGCGGCGCGCGCGCGCGGCAGAAGGTGGAAGACCACACGCTCGGCTACTACCAGGCGCTGATCGAAGCGCGCATTCCGTTCGAGATGGTGCACGACCGCCTCCTCGACCCTGCGCATGTCGACCGGTTCAAGGTCCTGATCTTTCCCAATATCGCGGCCATGTCAGACGCACAGTGCGGCCAGGTGCGGGATTACGTAACGCGCGGCGGCAGCATCGTGGCGACTTACGAGACGTCGCTGTATGACGAATGGGGCGCCCAGCGCGCGGACTTCGGCCTCGCGGATCTGTTCGGCGCCTCCTACGCGGGCGGCATCGACGCGCGCATGCAGAACTCATACCTGCGCCTCGAAACGGACCCCGCCACCGGCAGGCGGCATCCGATACTGGCGGGCCTGGAAGATGCCCAGCGCATCATCAACGGCGTATCGCGCGTGCACACGCAGGCGGCGCCCGGCTACCGCAACCCGCCCCTCACACTGATTCCCTCCTATCCGGACCTGCCCATGGAGGAAGTCTTCCCGCGCGTTCCGAAGACCGATATCCCAGAGGTTTTCGTGCGCCAGGTGGGCCAGGGCCGTGTGGTGTATTTCCCGTGGGACATCGACCGCACTTTCTGGGAAGTGCTGGCGGTGGATCATTGGAAGCTGCTGCGCAACGCGGTGGAGTGGGCCGCGCATGAGCCGCCGCCGGTGGTAGTCACGGGGCCGGGCACACTGGATGTCACCGTGTGGAGGCAGAAGAACTCGCTCACCGTGCACCTGGTGAACCTGACGAATCCCATGATGATGAAAGGTCCGTTACGTGAATTCCTGCCCGCGCCCGCGCAGCAGGTGCGCATCACGTTGCCCGCAGGCAGCAAGGCGAAGAAGGTCCAGTTGCTGGCGAGCGGGCTGATACCCCGGGTGATCGAAGGCATCGGCACGCTCACTCTCACGGTGCCGGCCGTTCTGGACCACGAAGTGATTGCGGTCGATCTGTGACCGGCTATTTCGGCTGTAAGCCGACCAGCGAAACCACGACGCCCAGTTCCCGCCGGTCGGCCGCCGTGGGCGGCATCGTCTTGTCCAAAGAAAAGTCCACTTTGGTCACATCGCCGGTCAACAGGTCGGCGGGCACGTCGCGGCTGTATGTGTACTGTCCCGCCTGCGTGTAACTCTCCGGCGGGAGCGCCGTGCCATTGACATACGCCGAAAGCGACACGGCTTTCATTTTGTTTATGGCCACAGGCGGAATCGTAAACTTCAACAGCAGCACCGCGCCCTTCGCCGCGGCGGTGCGGGGCGGGCGCAGCACCACGGAGAATCTCCCGCTGGTCCAGCGCCACGAGTTCTGCTCGATGCCGTAGAATCCACTGACCAACTGCGAGGCCAGATTTGGGTCGGCGGTGGCCACCACCGAAGCCAGCGCGGGCTCTTCTTCGGTTGTCTGGACAATCACCTTCTTATGCCGTTTACAGGCGGCCGGCACGAGGGCCAGACACAAGATCGCAATCGCGGCGGCCACGGCGGGCCGGCTCTTACTCCTCAGGGAATCGATCATCAGTCTCCGCTTTTCTCTACTTGTACCAGGCAGCTATAGAATGTGGGTCCGCCGCCCATGTCGGTGAGCCGGGCGGCGGTCAATGCGTTGACGTTGCGGCGGTCCGCGGCCAGCCGCGCCCAGCGCACCGCGGGCGCGCACACCACTCCCGAGCGCACGGCGCCATCCACCTGCGCGCGCAGCAGGCAGGAGCCGCGATCGTTGAAGATGCGCACCTGGTCGCCCGTCGAGATGCCGCGCGGGGCGGCGTCGGAAGCGTCCATGTGCAGCGTGGCGGTGGCCAGATCGTTTTCCGTCCGGTAACCAAACGTGGAATTCATGCTGTCGTCGTTCTTGGGCGAGATCAGCTCCAGCGGAAATCGCGCGCGCAACGCCTCATCTCCCAAGCGCGACTCGACCGGAGGCGTGTATTCGAGCGACTCGGCGTGGAACTCGCATTTGCCCGAGGGCGTGCCGAAGCCGCCATCCGCGAATGGCAGGAACGGTTCGCCATCCCGCGCCACGCGCAGCCGCACGAAGTGCTCGCGATCCAACTGCTCAAGCGTGATGCCGCGTACGAAGGGGTGTTCGGATTCGAGCAGCGTGCGGATCATCTCGTCGTCGGAATCGCGGAAGCAGGCGTCGTCGAAGCCCATGCGTTCGGCAAGCGCGCGGAAGACCTCCACGTTCGGCCGGGCCTCACCCGGAGGCGGCAGCGCGGGCCGCGCCAGCTGCAGGTAATAGTGACCGTAAGCGAAATAAAGGTCGGTGTGCTCCAGAAACGTGGTGGCGGGCAGCACGAAGTCGGCGTAATCGGCAGTGTCGTTCTGGAACTGTTCCAGCACCACGGTGAACAGATCTTCCCGCAAAAAGCCGCGGCGCACCGCATTCTGATCGGGCGCGATGGCGGCCGGGTTCGAATTGTACACCATGATGGCCTTCACCGGCGGATTATCGGCCTCATTCAGCGCCTCACCCAGCAGAGTCATGTTCAGGATGCGCGCCTCGCGCCCCAGCGCGCGGAATTGCAGGTCGGGCCGCTCGAGCCCGGCGCGATTCAGATGAAAAGCCTGCGACGTGGAAAGTTGCAGCCCGCCGCCCACGTCTTTCCACGAGCCGGTCAGCGCGGGCAATAACGCAATCGCGCGCACGGCCATGGCGCCGCGTTCGCTGCGCTGCACGCCGTAGTTCAACCGGATGGCGGCCGGCCGCGTGGAGGCGTACTCGCGCGCCAGCGCTACAATCTCCTCTGCGGCAATGCCCGTAAGCGCGGCGGCGCGCGCGGGCGGATATGCCTTTACGCGCTCGGCCAGCCGATCGAAGCCCAACGTATGCCGCGCCACGTAATCCGCATCATGCAGCCCTTCGCCGATGATGACGTGCATCATGCCCAGGGCCAGCGCCGTATCGCTGCCGGGATTGATGAAATAATGCTTATCGGCCGTGGCGCCCGTGCGATTGCGCCGCGGATCGATGGTATAGAATCTCGCGCCGTTGCGCCGCGCCTCCACGATGAACGGCCACAAGTGCACGTTGGTGCCCAGCACATTGGCGCCCCAGGCGATGATCAGCTTGGCGTGCCGGAACTGCTCCGGTTCTGTGCCGTATCGAAATCCCAGGGCCGCGGTCAGCCCCGCGCCACCCGCAGACGAGCAAATGGTGCGGTCCAGCCGCGAGGCGCCCAGGCGGTGAAAGAAGCGCCGGTCCATGCCCGCGCCTTGCAGGTACCCCATGGTGCCCGCATAGCTGTACGGCAGAATCGCTTCCGGACCGCATTCCGCAACAATGGCCTTCAGGCGCGCGGCGATCTCGTCCAGCGCTTCATCCCAGCCCACGCGCACGAACCGGCCTTCGCCCTTCGCGCCCGCTCGCCGCACGGGATACAGCAGGCGGTTGGGCGCATACTCGCGTTCCAGGTAACGCGCGACTTTGCCGCACAGAAATCCGCGCGTCACCGGATGCGCCGGGTTGCCGCGCAGCCGGGTGGCCCTGTCCCCGTCGATGGTGACCAGCACGGAACAGGCGTCCGGACAATCTAACGCGCAGACCGAATGACGGACCTCAGGCACTTACAGGAATTATAGCGAGGCCATACCGCCCACCGCCATCCGCCGAAGAGGAACAATGGACGGCTCGCGCAGGAATTGCGTCATGTGCTCGGTCAGCAACTCGGGCTGCTCCAGGGGGCCGAAATGCTCGCCGCCCGGCAGCAACACGGACTTGCAGTTGGGCAACGCTTTGTGCAGAAATTCGTAAGAGCTGATGAAGTGCGAATTGCAGCCGTACACCAGCAGGGTGGGGGTGCGAATCGTGCGCACGGCATCCAAAGTCAGGGCGCCCACCTCTTCGTAGTCTTTGATCAGTGTGGTGTTGCGGATCAGTCGCAGGAGCGGCTCGCGGTTGCGCGGCAGCCCCCGGGCCGGGCCGTAAAACTTGGGGGTCTCCAGGCTGAGCTGCAACAGGTATTCGGCATCCGTGCGCTTATCCTCGGGTACGTGGATGCCCGCTTCCTCCAGCTTGGCCACCCAGGCCGCCCAGCCGATCCAGTCTTTGTCTTGACGCAGGTGCACCAGCGCGGCCAAACCGGGTTCCAGCGCCAGCAGCTTGCTCACACGCTCCGGGTAGAGCAGGCTGAAATACATGCACACGTCGGCGCCGAAGCTGTGACCCACCAGGATAGGCCGTTCGATTCCCAGAGCGTCCAGGAAGCCGCGCAGATCATCCGCCATGTCCGCGGCGGTGTAATGGCCGGGTGTCACATCGCTGTAACCGTGCCCGCGCAGATCATAGGTAGTGACCCGGAACTCGCGGCGCAGGATGGGGACCATGTACAGATGCCACACCGCCAGGTTGCCCAGGAAGCCATGCAGCATTACAATGTCAGGTCCGGCCCCGACTGTGATGTAGTGCAGATTGACACAGTTGGCGTATACCTTCGGCACTCGCTAAGTCCCTCCCTACCCAGCAGCCATTTATGATACACCATCCCGCCAAACACTCACAACAGTACGAAAGTTGTAAACAGGTTACAAAGTACGGAGAGGTACGTGAGTTACCGTACTTCTATGTCTCACCCAACTCTCCGACATCGGCCTAACGAGCCCGACCGGCAACTCGTAACTGAGCCGCGAGCGTAAGAGACCGGTTTGCGGAATGAGGGCACGGCCCTGGCACAGCTATAGCGCACCTCTGTTACGCTGATGGTTCGGGTGAACTGGTGATCTCGGTCAACGGGGTCTCGAAGAGCTTTGACGGCAAGCGGAAGGTCACTGCCCTGGACGGGATTGACCTCGAAGTGGCGCGCGGCGACATGCTTTCCATCGTCGGCCCGTCCGGGTCCGGAAAATCCACGCTGTTGAACCTGATCGGAGGCCTGGACCGGCCCACCGCCGGAGAGATCCGCATCGAAGGGCGGGCCATGGCCAGCCTTTCCGACGACGGCCTCACACGTTTGCGGCGCGACAAAATCGGCTTCATTTTTCAGTTCTTCAACCTGCTGCCGAGCCTGAGCTGCATGCAGAACGTCGCGCTGCCCCTGCATCTGAAAGGCCTGCCCAGGCGCCAGACGCGCGAACGTGCGCGGGAGCTGCTGGAAATGGTGCAGCTCGGCCACCGGCTCGATCACCTGCCCGATGAGCTCTCCGGCGGCGAGCGACAGCGCGTAGCCATCGCCCGCGCCTTGGCCTTCTCTCCGCCCATTCTGCTGGCTGACGAGCCGACCGGCAACCTGGATAGCCACACCGGCGCTGAGATCCTGCGCCTGATTCACGACCTGCACCAGCGGCTGAGCGCCACCGTGCTGATCGTGACGCACGATAAAGGCGTGGCGGAAAGCTGCCCGCGCACGGTGACCCTGCAAGACGGGCACATCGTGGGGGACGCCCGCCGGTGATCCTGCTCCGCCTCATCAGTTGGCCCTATGCCCGCAAGCACCTGTTGCGCTGGATGCTCACTATCGGCGGAATCGTGCTGGGCGTGGCGCTGCTGGTGGGCATGTATACCGCCAACCAGAGCGTGCTGGAGGCCTTCAACCGCACCGTCGAACACATCGCCGGCCGCACGCAGTTGCAGGTTTCCGCCGGCGATAGCGGCTTCCCCGAAGACGTCCTCGACCGTGTCGAAAGCGATCCGGATGTGCGCGCCGCCGCGCCGGTGATCGAACAGGTGGTCGACAGCGGCATCCCAGGACAAGGCAAGCTCCTGATCCTGGCCGTGGACATGACCGGCGACCGCAGCCTGCGCGATTACGACCTGGAAGGCGGCGACGAAGACGTGGTGGATGATCCGCTGGTGTTTCTCGCCCAGCCGGATTCGCTGATCCTGACGCACGAGTTCGCCGCGCGCAATCACCTGGCAAGCGGCAGCAGGCTGGACCTGAAGACCATGGAGGGAGACCGGCGCTTCACCGTGCGCGGCATCCTGCGCGCCGGCGGCATGGCCTCGGCTTTCGGCGGCAATCTCGCCATCATGGATATCTACGCCGCCGAAAAGGTGTTCGGCACGGGGCGGCGGTTCGACCGCATCGATATCGGTCTGAAGCAAGGCGTCACGCTCGAACAGGGAGAGGCGGGCCTGCGCAAATTGCTGGGTCCTGGCTTCGAAGTCGAGCCCCCCTCCGGACGCGGCCAGCATTTCGAAGCGCTGATGGGCGTGTACGAAATGACCATGAACATCGCCAGCCTGTTTGCGCTGTTCATAGGCACGTTCATCATCTACAATTCATTCGCCATCGCGGTGACCCAGCGGCGCGCGGAAATCGGCATTCTGCGCGCGCTGGGCGCCACCCGCGGCCAGATCCGCACGCTGTTCCTGGGCGAAAGCGCTATGGCGGGCCTGGCAGGATCGGCCGTGGGAATCTCCTTCGGCCTGTTGCTCGCCCAGGGGCTGACGGTCAGCACCAACGCGTTCATGGAAGACGTGATGGGAGTTTCGGCCCACGCCGGACAGGTGATCGTCGATCCCTGGCTGCTGGTGATCGCGGCGGCCGTGGGCGTCGTCACCAGCATGGTGGCCGCCTTCCTGCCGGCCCGCAATGCGGCGCGCGTCGACCCGGTGAAGGCTCTGCAGAAGGGCCAATACCAGGTGCTCTCCGCGGGCGAGAATCGCAGAAGGCGCGCGGCCGCGCTGGCCGCGATTGCCGTGGCCGTGGCTTGCATCATTTTCGGCCATTCCCACACGGTGTTTTATTCCGGATATTTTCTAGCCGTGCTCGCCATGCTCCTGCTCACCCCAGTGCTGTCACTATATCTGGCAAAGCTCCTGCGCGGACCGCTCAAATGGCTGCGCCCGGTCGAAGGCGCCCTGGCCGCCGACAGCCTGATTCAAGCGCCGCGCCGCACCTCCGCCACAGTGGCCGCATTGATGCTCTCCCTCGCCCTGGTGATCGCGCTCGCCGGCCTGGCGCGCGCCAGTTACGCCGACATAACCGAGTGGATGAACACCACCATGAACCCGGATTTCTTTGTCACCACATCGGAGCTGATCTCCTCGCGCACGTTTCACTTTCCGGGCAGCATGGGCGACGGACTGCGGCAAATTCCCGGCATCGCAGAAGTGCAGCCCGTGCGCATCGTGCGCATCAATTTCCGGGGCAGCCCGGTGATGCTGGTGGCCATCGATTCGGCGAGCATCGCGCGGCGCACGCGCGGCAGAAAGGTCACGGCGGGCGACTTCGACGCCATGTACCGCGCGGCGGCCGAGCAAAAAGGCTTGATCATCGCCGATAACCTGGCGCAGTTGCAGAAACTGAAGCTGGGCGAGATGCTCCAGATCGCCACCCCGTCGGGCATGCTCCGCCTGCCGGTGGCCGGAATCCTGAAAGACTATTCCAACCAGTTGGGCACGATTTTCATCGATCGCGCCCTCTACCGCCGCCTTTGGAAGGATGACTCAGTGGACGTCTTCCGCGTCTACCTGGCGCCCGGAGCCGGGGCCGCCAACGTCCGCGCCGCCATCCTCCAGCGCTTCGCGCACGAGCGCCGTATCTTCGTGTTATCCAACAAGCAGGTGCGCGGCTATGTAATGAAGGTGACCGATCAATGGTTCGGCATGACTTACTTGCAATTATTCGTGGCTGTATTAGTAGCCATTCTGGGCATCGTCAACACACTTACAGTTTCCATTACCGACCGGCGGCGCGAGTTAGGCGTGCTGCGCGCCGTCGGCGGCCTGCGGAACCAGATCCGCCATACCATCTGGATGGAAGCGCTGGCCATCGGCGCCATCGGGCTGATCCTGGGACTCGGCGCCGGCGCGGTGAACCTGTACTATCAGTTGACCGTCGCGCGGGAAAGCTTTGCCGGCATCGCGCTCGACTACGCGTTTCCCTATGGCATCGCCGCCCTGATGGTACCGGTGATTCTGGGCGCGGCCTTCGCCTCCGCGCTGTTTCCGGCCGAGAGCGCCGTGCGCGGCTCGCTGGCGGAGGCGCTCGAATATGAGTAACTCTATGAATCACGCGGCGCGTCTTCTCTTCCTGGCGCTCGCGCTGCTCCCCCTGGCCGCCGCCGAGGACGCCCGCCAGATCGTCGCCGAATCCCAGCGCCGCGGGCGGGCGGCTTCCGAGCGCTACGAAGGCTCGCTCGAAGTCATCAGCGCGAAAAACAAAGTTTCAAAAAAGCGCTGGGAAACCGTCCGGCTGGGCTCTTACGGCGACAGCAAAACGATTATCCGCTTCACCGAGCCCGCCGAAGTGAAAGGCGTGGCGCTGCTGGTGGTGAATCATCCGGACCGTTCCTCTGACCAGTGGATGTGGACGCCGGCCATCGGTCGCGACCGCCGCATCGCCCCGCAGGACCGCTCTACGCGCTTCTTCGGCACCGACTTCAGCTTCGAGGACCTCGAGGAGCGCGACGTCGATCAGTACGATTTCAAGCTGGAGGGTGAAGAGACCATCGGCGGCGCGTTGTGCTGGCGTATCGAGTCCACGCCCAAACGCTCCAAAAGCTCCCAATACACGTCCTCCCGCGTCTGGATCCGAAAAGACAACTACGTCCCCGTGCAGTACGAAAACTACGTGAAAGACAAGCTGGTGCGCCGCCTGGTGGAGAGCGACATTCAGAAGATCCAGGGCATCTGGACCGCGCGCCTGCTGGAGATGACCGACCTGCGCCGCAACAGCCGCACGCTTCTTAAACTGGAAGACGTGCGTTACAACGTGCCCCTGAAGGAGGACGATTTCACCGTGCAGGCGCTGCGGCGGCCGATGTGAGACGGCGGGTTCCGCGCGCCGCCTGCTGGCTGTTGGCGCTCGCGGCCGGCGCCCCGGCGCAGAACTTCACCCAGCGCGGCTTCCTCGAAACCGATTTCACCGGCTATCCGCAAACCACCCCCGACGACAGCGGCCAGGCCATCGGCGAAGCGCTCTTCCGCTACGAAGCCTTCTATAAGCTGAATTCGGACTGGCAGTTCGCGGCAGGCATCGACGCGCGCGCCGATACGCACCAGCAGGTGGACCGCGCCTGGGAGCTCTCCTGGGACGATCGCCAGCGCCGCCGCCCGTCCTTCGAAGTGCGCCAACTCAACGCCACTTACTCGCATGACAAAGTCACCTTGGTCCTCGGCAAGCAGTTCATCCGCTGGGGCAAGGCCGACATCCTGAATCCCACCGACCGCTTCGCGCCGCGCGATTACCTCGACGTGGTGGACAACGATTTCCTGGCCATCACCGCGGCCCGCCTCACCTACGGCGGCCAATCGAACACCATCGACGTGGTGTGGGCCCCCCTGTTCACTCCCAGCCGCATTCCGCTGCTCAACCAGCGCTGGAGCAACGTGCCCGAGGGCATCGCCCTCGATGAATTGGCGCCCTCCTATCCGGGCGGCTCGCAGTTCGGCGCGCGCTTCAACCACATCGGCAGCCTGGCGGAGTATTCGCTCTCGTTCTACGACGGGCACAACAATTTGCCGCTATTCAACTTCGCCGAGCCGCAGCCGCCGGTCGTCGACGTCGCGCGCTATTACCCGCAAATGCGCATGTATGGCGGCGCCGCGGCCATCCCGCTGAAGGCCATCACCGTGAAGACGGAAGCCGCCTACTTCACCTCCACCACCAGGCAGGAGGACGAATACGCTTTGTACGTGGTGCAGGCCGAGCGCCAGGCGGGCGAGTGGTTCTTCATCGGCGGATACGCCGGGCAGGTCGTCACGCTGCATCGCTCGATTTTCGATTTCGCGCCGGACCGCGGATTGACCAGCGCCTTCCTGGCCCACGCGGGTTACACCATCGACACCAACCGCAGCATCGATTTCGAGACCGCCGTACGGCAGAACGGCCAGGGCCTGTGGGCCAAGCTCGAATACTCGCAGGCTTTCGGCGACCACTGGCGCGCCACCGCGAGCTTCACCGTGATCCGCGGTAACGCATCCGATTTTCTGGGGCAATACTGGCGCAATTCGCACGCCATGCTGGCGTTGCGATACAGCTTCTGACTCCGGCTACTGAATCATCGCGACCGTCATTCCCCCGCTCAAGCCGGTCTTCGCTCCGCCGCTGTCCGCCAGCACGTGCGCGCCGCCCTGGAAGTTGACTTCGTCCGCGACGATGCCCATCGTGTTCCCGGTCGTGCTCGATCCATTGTTGATGTCGAGGGTGGCATGCGGCAAGTAGAGTGACCCGGTCAGGTTCATGGTCGCTCCGCCGGCGAATGTGCTCGCGCCCGGAGAAGTCATCGAGCGGTCCTGATAGAACAGCACTCCCTGGTAAGTGCCCGATGTTTGCGCCGAAAGCGTCACGCTGGAGCCGTTCGCGATATTCACGGTGGCGCCGCCTGTGAGATAAATGAGCACGCCGCCCGTGGCAGTCACGGTGGATCCGCCTTGAATGCTAAATTGGCCCCCGTTCACGATGTAAGTGCCGGGACTCATCTGCAAAGACATCCCGTTGCCCACTGAGAAACCACAATAAGTTCCCGGCGCGGGGGTATACGGGTGTGACTGCCAGGCGGTGAAATTGCCGGACTGGCAGGAGGGCGCGGGCGTCGGCGCGGGCAGATTCGCGAACGGATCGGCTACCGAGGCAACCCCCGTAGAGGGTGTTACGCTCGTGGAACCGCCGTTGTCCTTCTTGAAAGCGCCCACCACCTGTATCTCCGTGGCCTTTACACTCGCGCCGCCGGTAACATACATCGCCGAGGTGGAATTGCTGGAATTGACATAGACGCCGCAACCGAGTTGCACAGAGGCGCCATTGGCGGCCAGAAACGCCTCGTTTGCGTTCGGATCGAGAACATAAACGCAGGTACCGGCGCCCGGAGCCGACATCGCTCCGGCGGTGGCAACCGCGCTGGGTGTCAGACCCCCGCGCCCAAACGCCGCGCCGAACAGCGCCGGCAGTGACTCCTTCACGCGCACCACGGCCCAGTAAGAAGCCGTGGGTCCAGGAACCGTGGGCACCGGGTTGGAGGTGCCGGCCTGCACGCTGACCCTATCGCTGCCGGACGTGGTGAATCCGTTGGCGGCGGCCAGCATGCACGCCGCGTTGAAGGTGGTAGAGGCCGACCCCGGCGCCGTCGCCGGACAGTTCGTGGCCGCGCCGCAAGACACCGCCCCCGTGCACGAAATCCCGCCCGGTTGCGCCGTCACCGCCGCGCGCACCGCGGCCAGGGCCGCGGCATCGGCAGCCGCCTGCGCAGCCTGCTGCCGGTAGTAGGCCCAGCCGACATCCACGGCCAGCCCCAGCATTCCCAAAACCACCGTCAGGGCCAGCGTCATCATCAGCGCCGCTTGCCCCGATCGTCTTTGAGCCGATCTCCGCATGTCAAAACAAAAGTGTCTGCCGGGATTTCGCCTTCAAAGTCACTCCTGAAAATTGCATGCCTCTATTTCCCGGGACGAACATCGCCAGCGCCGAAGTGAAATTGTACGAAGCCGAGATGATGATGTCCGTTCCCGGCGTATTGCCGCCCGCCGGCGGCCATGCCGCGTTGCTCCCCACGCAACTGCTGAGCGGGTTGCAGGTCACGTCACCCGCGTTGGAACTCAGAGTCACGTTCAGAGACGACGCCGGTATGCCAATGGCGTAGTTCGAGATGGTAGTGGCAATCTGGCCTACCGTAAGTTGGCAGCCGCTTCCCGCGCAACCGGCGCCGCGCGTGGCGGCCGTCCGGCAAGCCACCTTCACGGCTTCCGCCAGGCTGTGATAGTCCCACATCCCGCGGCAGATTTCGACGATCGAAATCATCGCGAATATCATCGGGATGGCCACCAGCGTGAATTCCACGATGGTGCTGCCTCGGCGTGTGTTCCGCTGCCGCATGTCAGTTCCGGATCGGTACCTCCACCGTGCGGGTGATGGCTAACGACCCCGCCATCAGACCCGGCAGCGGAATGAGATGCATGGTGTTGTAAGTCACCGACACCCGCACCGTATTCATCTGCCCGGCGCCCGGTGTTTCGGCAGTCACCGTCACGTTCACCGGCGACGATGTGCAGGAGTTGAGTCCCCCCACCCCCGGCGCATCTCCCAACTCGCCCAGCACATACGGACACACCTGCGACACGATGCCGCCGCTCTGCGCCACCGACAACGATTGCGAAGCGTACATGGCCGCCGAGCGCGCCGCGTTCTGCGTGGAAACCAGCGCGTATGCAAAGATTCCAAAGTTAAACGACGCCACGAAGGCAAATACAATCCACGGTACCAGCAGCGTGACTTCCAGCACCGCTTGTCCGCGGCGCCGCGCAGCCACGCCGCCGCCGGACACCGCCATCGAGTCCTTCGGCTTCATATGCCAGCCCAAACGTGTTCGTCCAGATTTCTTTTCGGACAAACCGGCAATTTCTTGCGCGCCCGGCGCACAATGGTAGAATGGCTCGCGTGACGCCCGGCGCCGTGCTCTGGGACTTGGATGGAACCCTGGTGGACTCCGCCGATTACCACTGGCAGTCGTGGCGCGACACCATGGCCGCCGAAGGCGTCACCCTCACCTTCGAAGCCTTCCGCGCTACCTTCGGCTGGCGTAACGACGCCATCCTCCACCGCTGGCTGGGCCCCGATCTGGACCCCTCCCGTATGGACCGCATCGGCGATGCCAAAGAGGCCCTGTATCGCAGCCTGGTGCGCAAAGGCGGACTGGCCCCCCTGCCGGGCGCCGCCGAATGGGTGCGCCGCCTGCACATCGAAGGCTGGGCGCAGGCCCTAGCCTCATCTGCGCCGCGCCTCAACATTGATGCCGTCATGGAAGTCACCGGCCTGGCCGGCGAGTTTCAGGCCACCGTCTCCGCCGAGGATGTCACCCGCGGCAAGCCAGATCCGCAAGTCTTCCTGCTGGCCGCCGAGCGCCTCGGCATGCCCCCCGACCGTTCCATCGTGGTGGAAGATGCCGCCGCCGGCATCGAAGGCGCGCGCCGTGCCGGCATGCGCAGCATCGGCGTCGCCCGCGACAGTGTGCCTCTCGCCGCCGACATCGTGGTGCGCTCGCTGGCCGATCTTCCGCCGGACGCTTTCGCCCGGCTGATACGCTAACCTGTAGCTTGGCATGAAACTGGGCGAAATCGCGGTGCGGCTCGGCTGCGAGCTGTCCGGCGACAAGTTAATCGACATTACCGGCGTGGCCGGCATGGAGCACGCCGGTCCGGGCGAGCTGACCTTCCTGGCCAACCCCAAGTACGCGCACAAAGTGAAGCTCACGCGCGCGGCCGCCATCCTGGTCAGCGAACCCGTGCGCGATGCCCCCATCGCCAGCCTCGTCTCGCGGAATCCCTATCTGGATTTCGCCCGCGCCCTGGAGCTGTTCTACCAGCCGCCGCGGCCCGCGCCGGGCATCCATCCGCTGGCGTTCGTGGCCGAGTCCGCGGAAATCGGTGAAGGCGCCTCCATCGGACCGTTTGCCGTAGTCGGCGAGCGTGTGCGCCTGGGCCGCAACGCCGTGCTCCACCCGCACGCCGTCATCTACGAAGGCGCCTCCATCGGCGACGATTTCCTCGCCCACTCGCACGCCGTCGTGCGCGAGTTCTGCCGCATCGGCGACCGCGTCATTCTGCAAAACAACGTGGTCGTGGGCGGCGACGGCTTTGGCTTTGCCAAGCGCGGCGATGGCACGCATCAGAAGATCGTGCAGTCAGGCATCACAGTCATCGAGGACGATGTCGAGGTGCAGAGCCTCACTTCCGTCGACCGCGCCACCGTCGGCGAGACCCGCGTCAAGCGCGGCGCCAAGATCGACAGCCTCGTGCAGGTCGGGCACGCCTGCGTGGTGGGCGAGCGCAACATCATCTGCGCGCAGACCGGCCTGGCCGGCAGCTCCATCCTGGGCGACGACGTGCTCTTGGCCGGGCAAGTGGGCGTCTCAGGCCACCTGACCATCCATGACGGCGCCATCGTCTACGCGCAGAGCGGTGTGGGCGGCGACGTTCCCGCCGGCGCGCGCATCTCCGGCTCGCCGGCCTTCGCCGCCAACGAGTGGCTGCGCACCATCACCGCGTTTCCCAAGCTCCCGGAACTCTTGAAAACCGTGCGCGACCTGAGAAAACGAATCGAGCAACTGGAAAATGGCAAACCCAAACGAGCCTGAAGGCCGCAAGCCGCTGGCTTACCTCAACGAGGGCTTCCTCAACAGCCCTGATGCCCGCGCCATCCGTATGCTGGCCGAATACCTCGAGCCGTTGTCCGTCTTCCGCCGCCAGAAGATTCGCGACACCGTGGTGTTCTTCGGCTCCGCCCGCGTGCGCGATGACGGCCCCCTGGCGCATTATTACGAGGACGCGCGCACGCTGGCCCGCATAATTACCGAGTGGGCCGAGCAGTTCATCAGCAACGGCACGCACCGCTTCGTGGTCTGTTCCGGAGGCGGCCCCGGCATCATGGAGGCCGCCAACCGCGGCGCCGCCGAAGCCGGCGGCAAAACCGTGGGGCTGAACATCGGCCTACCCTTCGAGCAGTTACCCAACCCTTATATCTCGCCCGAACTGAGTTTCGAGTTCCATTACTTCTTCATGCGCAAGCTGTGGTTCGCCTATCTGGCCAAAGCGCTGATCGTATTCCCCGGCGGCTTCGGCACCATGGACGAGATGATGGAAGTGCTCACCCTCTCCCAAACCCAGAAACTGGCTAAGAAGATCGCTATCGTGCTCTACGGTTCGAGTTACTGGAAGGAGATTGTCAATTTCGAGGCCCTGGTCAAACACGGCACCGTCAGCCCCTCGGACCTGGATCTCTTCCAGTATGCCGACGATCCGGAGACCGCGTTTAATATCCTCAAGACGCACCTGATGACTTACCTGCAGCCGGAGACGCCCGAAACACCGGCAATCTCCAAATCGCGCCACCCGCAGGACCCGGCCGGCGGGTAGGGCATGAGGCCGGCGGAGATTCTCAACCGGTAGAGGGTGATCGGGATGCGGCGGAATGGGGCGAGCATTCGGCAGATTGCCAAACACTTTGGGATCCGAGGGACGGTAACACCGACACTAATGGAACACTCTAGAGTATCGTAGAGTCGATTTAGAAACGGGCTACCCGCGCACCGCCCACCTACGCCTCCCCCCAACCCAACATCCGCGCGGCGTTGTCGTGATACACCTTCTTCAAAATCCCATCCGGCAGCCCGATGCCGTAAATCTCCCAGCGCCCCTGCGGCGGCTTCTTGCTGGGCGCGTAATTGAAGTATTCATCCAGAGTCTCCAGCCAGCGGAAGTAGAGCTGGTACATATCCGGCTTCAGATCCTGCTGCGGCGTGCCGGCTACGCTCGGCGTGGCGTCCGTGCCGAACATGATGCGGTCCTGATACTTGTCGAAGAACTCGCGCGCCCGCCGCGGCTGCCGGCCGAGCTCGCCCAATCGCGCGGCCATCTCCACATGCATGTTGGGAAAGTCGTCCAGCCACCCCGAAACCTCGTCCAGATTCTCCGGATGATTGGCCACGTGCAGGCACACGAACGTCGTCTTCCGGTGCCGCGCGATCACGCGATTGCGCGCCGCCAGCAACTCCGCTTTGGGCGGATAATCCTTCCCGTAGAATGACCAGTCCGGATGATTCCCCAGCTCTTCCCAGCGTTCGTTGAAGCGGTCCACCGGCGTAAAGAAGGCGTCCGGATCGGAAGTGTGAATGAACACCGGCAGCTTCAGCTCGCCCGCCGCCTCCCACATCGGATCGAAGCGTGGATCGTCCACCTTCACCAGCGGCCCGTCCTTGATGTTCTCGCGCAGGAACAGTCCCAGAATCTTCAGCACCTTCACGCCGACCGCGCCGGCCTGCTTGCCGCGCGCGATCTCATCGGCCTGCCACCGCGGAAAGCCCGGCTCCCGTATGCGGTTGTACGCCGGCTCCACGCAGTTGAAGAACCGCCCCTTGTAGCGCTCCTGCAGGTCTCTCACGTTTTGTCTGAGTAACTCGCCGTAACCGCCCGTCAGGTTGATCATCGTGCGGATATTGATCCTGTCCATCCACGCCACAATGGCGTCGACTTGCGTGAACGGCGCGTTCGTGTCCCGCCGCTTGGGGAAGATGAACGACACGTGCGTGTGCACGTCAATCACCGGATACCGGGCGCGCGCCACGGGATGCCGGGGAACCACCAGCATGCTTTTGGGTTCGAAGTCTTCGAGCGCCAGCCGGCGCTCCGTTTTCCTGGACGCCGGCTTCTGCGCCGCGACCGGATGCACCGCCAACGCGGCGGCCCCCGCCGTGCCGCCCAGAAACGCACGGCGCGAGGTATTACGGTTTCGCATGATGCCGGTATAACACAGGATCACAGCCGCGGCCAGCCCGGCACTTCCCCGACCAGCGGCGCGGCATATTCGCGAAACGCGGGCGTCACGTCGTTGCCGTCCGGGTGAATCCACTCTGCCGGCAAAAGCCGCTCCGCGCGCGCCACCGTCTCGAGCGGCGTCAGAAACGTGTCCCCATCGCGCCGCAGCGCCACCATCACATCGCCCTGGCCTTCCGCCGCCGCAATGGCCGCCGCACGCCCGCACGCAAACGCTTCCCGCCGGTCGCGCGGCACGGCGAACGGACCGCAGCACCGCCCCAGCAAGCCCGGCTTCTCGGCGCGTGCGCGAATGCCCAGCTTCTGGCTCAACAGGCGCGCCAGCGTGTGCCCGAGGTTCGAAGCCAGGCGCTGCACGTCGATCTCGGCGCGATCCACATCCGCGCCAAACGGCTGCCCCCGGTCGTCGTGCTGCCCTTCGCATACCGCCAGCACCGCGCGGCCCAGGCGGCGGTAGACGCGCTCCACATCCGCCGCGATCCGCTCCAGGCTCAGCCGCCGCTCGGGCACGTAGATCAGGTGCGGCGCATCGTCCTCGCCGTGGCGCGCCAGCGTCGTAGCCGCCGCGATCCAGCCGGCGTTGCGCCCCAGCGTCTCCAGCACGCACACCGGCGCCGGTAGCGAACGATTATCTTCGCCAACGTCGCGCGCCGCGCAGGCAAAGAAGTGCGCCGTAGATGCGTAGCCGGGCGTGTGATCGGTCACGCATAGGTCGTTGTCGATGGTCTTGGGAATCCCGATCACTTGCAGCTCGTACCCTGCGGCGCGCGCGTATCGTGCTACGCGCAGAGCCGTGTCCATCGAGCCGTTGCCGCCCGTGTAGAAGAACGTGTGAACATCGGCCTGGCGAAAGACACCCAGCAGGCGTTCAGAATCGCTTTCCGCGAGCGGAAGCCGGCTCGATCCCAGAGCCGACCCGGGCGCTTCGCCGACCTGCCGGACAAGCTCCGGGTCGACCGCTAGCAGGTCCACCAGGTCACCGCGCAGCAAGCCTGCCAGCCCGTTGCGCGCGCCATGCAAACTCTGGCCGCGCCGCCGCTGCTCTTCGATAAGTCCCGCCAGGCTCGCGTTGATAACGGCCGTAGGGCCGCCTCCGTGCGCCACGATCGCGCTCATAATGACCTAAGCTAGTGATTGTACCTTGCACGCGCAAGATCGGATGGGTGATCGCGGGTCCATAACTGAACCGGCCGCCGCGCCGGAATTCTCCGCCTGGACCGTTCCGGAGCTTTCCTTTCGGATCGAATACTCCGGCGAGGTGCTCGAACAGATCCGCCAGACGGCCGTCGAAGGCTATCACCGCGTGCCACGCGGCGGCGTGGAAACGGGCGGCATCCTGTTCGGTACGCACATCAAGGGCGCGGTGCGCATCACCGCCTGGCGCCCGATTGCCTGTGACTACACCAGTGGGCCGTCTTTCCTGCTCTCGGAGAACGACGAGGCGGCGCTGGCGAGAGCGCTGAAAGCATACGCCAGGAATCCGCGCTTGACCGGACTTCAGCCGGTGGGCTGGTATCGCTCGCACAACCGTAGCCAGATTTGGCTCTCGGATAGCGACCTGACGTTCTTCAACCGCTTCTTCCCGCGGCCCTGGCAGATAGCCCTGATCGTTCGCCCGGCCAGCTTCGCGCCCACGCGCGCGGGCTTCTTTTTCCGGCATGCCGATGGCAGCCTGCGCACCGAGAGCAGTTACCAGGAATTCGTGCTCACGCCGCTACTCACCGCGCGGCCCGCCGAGTTTGATGACCCGGAGCCGGAGCCCCCCAGCGAAGAATCGCCCGTGGCTGCCGCGCACGCGGAATCGGCGCCCTCGATCCAGCTCGAACCACCCGCGCTCGAGCCTCCGCGCATGCGGGAAGGGCGACGCGCCTGGTACATCGCCGCCGCGCTCTGTCTGGCCGGTGCCGCGCTGGCCTTTTGGCTTATGCTCCCTCCGCGTGGCTTGTCACTCTCCGTTGTCGAAACGCAAGGCGAGTTGCACATCGCCTGGGATAGCTCCGCAAAATCCATTCAGGACGCCAAAAGCGGAAGACTCCAAATCGACGACCGCGGCGCTCATACCGAAGTCAAGTTGACGCCGGCCGACCTGCGCTCCGCCAGCGTCTTTTACGCGCGCCAATCCGGCAACGTGGCCGTGCGCCTCGTAGTCGACGTGCCCGGAAGCCCGCCGGTGATGGAGATGACCCGCTTCCTGGCGCCGGAGCCGCCCCGCCAGACACCAACCCCGCAGGCCCGCGCGGAGCCGCCCCCCCCACCCCCCACCCCCCCCGCGTCCCGGCCTTCTTCCGGACGCATCATCTGGACCGGCAGGCTCTCGAAGAACACCCGGCTCGTGATCCAGCGCCATCGCGCTTCCACCGGTGCCGTCACCGGCACGTTCCCCTCCGGAGCCGCGCGCGTGGCCGCGTTTCCCGCCGAGCGGACGGCCGAGGGCATCACGCTGTACACCGCCAACACCCGCTACTCCCGCCCGCTCACTACGCCGCCCAGCGACTACAATGACCGGAACGCCACCACCTACACCTGGAACCCCGAACGCGCCGCCGAAGTCCGGGTGCTCGAGCGCCCGGAAAAGCAGAATGGTTACCGGCTGGTGCTCACCAGCACGGCGCCCAGGCTGTCGCTCATCGTCATCGACTGGCGGGCCGCGCCCTAAGCTAATCCGCGGCCACCGCTCCCGCCTGCCGCGCCCTCCGCATCAGCAACACGAACGGCACAATCGCCAGGAACAGAATCCCCATCACGCGAAACGCTTCCATAAAGCTCAGCAGCGCCGATTGCTGATTCAGGATCCCGTATAGCACCGCCAGGCTCTGCATGTGCGCCGTGCTGCGGTCGCTGCCCCCGCCGGCCAGCGCCCCGCCGATCTGCCCCAGAAACCGGCTCATATTCAGGCTGTAGGGTGTCAGGTGCGAAGCCAGCACCGATTGATGAAACTGCGACCGCCGCGCCACAAACGTCGTCACAAACGAAATTCCCATGCTCGAACCGATGTTCCGCGTCACGCTGTACAGGCTCGTGGCATAGCCGGTCTCCGCCATCGGAATCGGATCCATGGTCAGCGTAGTCAGCGGAACGAAAATGAAAGCCATCCCCACGCCCTGGTTGATCTGGTGCACAAAGATATCCCAGGTCCCGGATTGCAGATTCATGCGCGAATACCCGAAAAATGCAATACTCGCGACAACAAACCCGAAGACCACCATCTTGCGCCCGTCCCAGCCCTTGCCCAGCAGGTATCCCACCAGCGGCATGCAGAACGCCGTGCCCACGCCCCGCGGGCTGGTCCAGATGCCCGCCGTGACCGCGGTCCAGCCGAGCAGCGTTTGCATGAACAGCGGCAACAGCA
>Ga0335078_10003947_pt1 | contig 22060 bp, 20 predicted proteins | sample Lox_Sample_32_FD_206711 | JGI IMG/M metagenome (GOLD analysis project Ga0335078, IMG submission 206711) | Soil microbial communities from Loxahatchee National Wildlife Refuge, Florida, United States - Lox_Sample_3.2 | ecosystem: Environmental > Terrestrial > Soil > Wetlands | place: USA...
AGTAACGACCGACGCCCGATACGCCGACTATAAGGATTACGGTGGTTACAGCTTTCCGTCGCGAATCGAGATCTACCTGGCGCAGGAGGAGTACGACATTACTCTGAACCTGCTGAAGGTAGACATCAATTTGCCGCTAAGGGACGATCAGTTTGTGCTGGCGCAGCCGCCGGGAGCAACTGTTGTCCGTCTCGACCAGCCTCAGTCGTCCTTAGTAGTGCCGCTCGGGGAAAAACAATAAAACCCCTCGAGGAAGCATTCGCTTGGAACCGTTGCCGATTAGGAATTGCCGCTTACTTCGACTCCTCAGCTGAGACTTTATGGTCAACAAGATGGTGGTTGCCAATCTGACGCATCGGCCGACACGGTCGGTGATCACAACCAGCGCAGTCGCGCTCGAAGTGGCAATGATCCTGTTGGTAGTGGCGGTCTTCTACGGATATCTTACCCAGTCGAGAGAGAGCCAGTTAGGCGTGGGTGCGGATCTTCTCGTAATGCCGCCGGGGTCATCGGGATTGATCGCGATGTCAGGGGCGCCGATCTCGGTCAAGGTGGGAGGCGTGCTCGACAAGATTCCGCACCTTACAGTGGCCGCGCCGGTGTATTGGGCCTTCAGCCAGAAGCCGATGGAGATCGTTTACGGCATCGACCTTGCGACTTTTAATCAGCTGCCTCCAAAGTTCGTCTATCTTTCCGGCGGCCCGTTTAAGGGACCAGATGACGTGATTGTCGACGATTACTTCGCGGGGATGTATGACAAAAAGGTCGGCGACACGATCGAGGTGCTTAATCACCCATTCCGAATTTGTGGAATCGTGCCCCACGGAAAAGGCGGGCGAAAGTTCATCCCGCTGACGACCATGCAGGATCTGCGCGGGGATGCGGGGCGCGTTTCCGCGTTTTATGTGAAGGTCGACAATCCTGCCAACATCGGTGCAGTCCAGGCAGCGATTCAGTCGACGCCGGGCATGGAGCAGTATGCCGTCCGTTCAATGGCGGAATATCTGTCAATGATGACGCCGGACAATCTACCCGGATTTAATATCGCGATCGAGATTGTCATCGGCATTGCCCTCGTGGTCGGTTTTCTGGTGATTTTTCAGTCTATGTATACCGCCGTGATGGAGCGGACGCGAGAGATCGGGATCCTCAAGTCGTTGGGAGCGTCGAAGCTCTATATCGTGAACGTGGTTCTGCGCGAGGCTTTTGTGCAGGCCGTGATCGGAATCATCGGGGGGATCATCATCACTGTTATCACGCGCAAGGTAATCGCGGATGTCCGGCCCGTCCAGAAACTTTACTGGAGCTATGCATGGGTGCTGCGTGCGACCGCACTGGCGATCGTGGGAGCCCTGGCGGGCGCTCTGTATCCTGCGTACAAGGCGGCACAGAAGGATCCGATCGACGCGCTCGCGTACGAGTGAAGCTTCTCCCCTGAAAGTTTCTGTATTTCCCCTATTATTCGGAGTCGGAAGTGATGCCAGCGCGGCGCAGCCCGCGGTCGCCGGCAGCGCCACGCTGCTCGCCTGCGATATTTCCGTCGCGATCCACGACCACATAGATGGGATACATCTGCGCGTTGTACATCGCCGCGAGATTCGTGTCTTTGGTGAGCACGATGGGGCCGAGCGAGGATGCTGGAGCAGGTAGTTCTTAACGGTCTTGTCCGATTCGAGGACGTCGACGGCGAGAACAATCAGATCCTTGTCCTTGAATTCCTTGGCAATGTCATCGACCAGCTGCGCTTCCCCTTCGCAGTACTTGCACCACGTTGTCCAGAACTCAAAGAGAACGACCTTGCCTTTTACGGATTCATTATTGAATTGCTCCCCGGCGATCGTTCTGGCGCGGAAGCGCGGAGCGGGCTGGCCAGTTTCGTCGCCGGCAATTGCCGCGCAGGCGAGTGCCAGAAGGATGGCGAAGACGATGTGGCGTCGTCGCGACATGCGGCGGAATAGTAGCACGAACACTCAGGCGCGGGAACAACCAGAAAACAACCTGTTCCGTTTTCCGGAAATCCGGAGAAATCTCGTCTTGAATGGTCGGCTTCGGGATTATTATGTGCGCCTTCGGAGGAATGCCTGTTATGAATACGACTCCGACGAATCGACCGCACCGGCTCCTGGCTATCGATGGCGGAGGTCTGGCGGGGCTTATTCCTGCCGAGGCGCTGGTCCTGATCGAGCAACAACTGAATCTGCTATCGAATGGACCCCAGCCGCTCTGCAAGCATTTCGATCTGATCGCCGGAACCAGCACCGGCGCGATTCTTGCCGCCGGCCTCGCACTTGGTTTGAGAGCGGCTGAGCTCAGGGATTTTTATCTGAAGTTTGGAAAAGAGATCTTCACGAAATCGTGGCTGCCCCTCCGCTTCTGGCACAGCTATCCGAGCGCTCCTCTTGAGAAGCATCTCAAAGACGTTTATGGCGAGCAAACTACACTTGGCAGCAACACGCTGCAAACGCAAATACTGATCGTCACTAAAAACGCGACCCTTGGCAACGATTGGTTCTTCAGCAACAATCCCGCCAGCCGGTATTTCAAGAACAACGCCGGACTTCCGTTGTGGCAGGTCGTCCGGGCGAGCACAGCCGCTCCGACCTATTTTCCTCCGCAAACAATTTCCGTACCTGATGACTCAGGCACAAAGCAGACCTATGAATTCATCGATGGAGGCGTAAGCAGTTACAACAATCCGGCCCTGCAGGTTTTTCTCGAGGCCACGATTCGGGAGTACGGATATGGGTGGCCGACGGGCGTCGATCAACTGCTGCTTCTTTCCTTAGGCACGGGATTCAATTCGGTGACCATCGAATCGGGCAAGGCCGCGGGCTACAACTTGATCGATTGGGGGAGATATGTTGTGAAAGAGATGATGAATGACGCCAATCTGCAGCAGAACCTTCTGCTACATATGATCGGCCAGCGCCCGCCGGTAGTCCGTTCGGCGATGCAGGAACTGACGTCGTCGGGGGCGGCGCAGGGGGTCCCGGACGAAGATGCTCTAACACGCGTGGGAGTGGAATTGGGAGCGCAGAAACTGCTGACATACCAGCGCATCACGGTCGGCCTCACGCGGCAAAGACTGGATCAACTAGGACTCTCAGATGTAGATCCGGTAAAAGTGCGGGAGATGGATGCGGTCGACCAGATTCCGAACCTGCAGCGCATTGGCGCGGCCGTCGCCAAGGAGCAGGTTCGGATGGCCGCTTTGGAACGATTCTTTTAGGTCCCCAAATACATTACGTGCACGTAAGTTCCCAGCCTGACGTTATAGGCGAGATACCATCCTACGTGGTCGGGATCCTCGTAGATGACGATCTGGTCGCTGTCCCAGAGCCAGTCACCGCAGTAGCCGACATCGAAGGCGCCAACGCTGAAGTAGAATCCGCCGAACCAGAAGCGGCCGGGACCGCCGCCTACCAGATGCCAGGTATGACCGCGTCCAATTCCGCCGGGGAAATGGCCGTGTTCCCAGGGATGGTCGAGATGGAAGCGGGCTTCCGCCGGCCCATAGTTATGTCCGACCCACTGGCCGTTGTGATGGACGTGCGGCGCTTCAGGATGACCTTGAATGTGTTCGACCGGCTGGGCAGGCCTGCCATGGCTCGGCGGCGGACCATGCTTCGGGATATATCCTCCCCCGACGGCATGGCTCCCACCATGCTCGCCATGCTGCGCCCAAAGAGGCAGTGAAAAAACAAGCAAGACCGCGAAAATTCTTGGGACTGATCGCATACAACACCTCCGCGGCCTAACTTACCATTCGGCGTTTTGGAATAACACCTCGTTGACAATTCTTTGCAATTGACCTAAATCTGGATTACATTTCCAGGTTAGTTCCGTCACTTCTCTCAATACTCTCTGTGGAAGGAATCCCATGAGCATTGGCAAGCGCGTGTTGACCATCGTTCTGCTGGTCTCAGCTGCTGGGTTCTTGAATGCGGCCTCCAATGGGACCAAGGATGAGACTCTGACGTTAAGCGAGCATCCATTTCAATCGGACCTGGAAGAGATCACGAATGTGCGGCTGCATCTGAAAGACGGAGACTTCCGCATCGTGGGTGTGGATTCTGATGACATCATCATTCGAACGGACGGGAAAAATGCCGCGGAAGCGAAACGGATGCGAGTTCGCCTGCGGCGGTCTGGCCATTCGCTGGACCTTACGTTCTTCCACGTGCCCAAAAATGAGGTTCAAGTCACGATTGCGATTCCCCGGGAAACTGGCCTCTTTGCCCGCATGCGGGGAGGCGATCTTTCGGTCGATGGCGTGGCGGGAGACAAAGATCTTGAACTGATCGGAGGGGATCTATCCATTCAGGTAGCTGATCCGCACGAGTATGGTCCCGTGGATCTCTCCGTGAAATTCGGTGATGTAAGCGGCAGCCAATTTGGCAATCCGAAGGGATGGATTGGGAACACAGTCAAGCAGAATGGAATCGGGAAATATCGGCTGCATGCCCATGTGTTTGCCGGCGACCTCATGCTGAAGCCGTGAGTGTCGCGGACCGTGTCAGTTATTGAAGATCACGTTGCGCCAGGTGGATTTGAGGGGCCGTTCCTCCTCCTGTTACCAAGAGTGCGTTGACAATTGCTCCGCGCGTTCGGTACATTAAAGACTTTGGAAGTTGTGTGGTTGCCCGCCTGATGGTCCTGGCGTCCTCGTCAGGGGAATCAACGAGCGGTTTCTTTCGCAGCCTTTTTTCAAATCTGGGAGAGTTCCGATGTCAACGTATTTCCCCAAGCAGGGGGAAATTGTGCGCAAGTGGTACGTCGTGGATGCTGACGGGCAGACGCTCGGACGCCTGGCTTCACAGGTGGCGCGCATCCTCATGGGAAAAGAAAATCCGCGCTATACGCCGTTTTTTGATACCGGCGATCACGTGATTGTGATCAACGCGGAAAAGGTTCGAACGACCGGCGTAAAAGCGGAGAGCAAGGTTTACCAGCGCTATACGGGATATCCGGGCGGATTGCGGACTGAAGAATACAAGAAGCGTTTGGTACGGAAGCCGGAAGCAATCATCGAAGATGCGGTTCGGCGCATGCTGCCCAAGAACAAGCTGGCGGCGCATATGCTGTCGAAGCTGAATATCTATAAGGGCGACAAGCACCCGCACCAGGCGCAGAAGCCGCAGGATTTCAAGCTGGAAGTTCGCGAGTATAAGCCGCGCAAAGTCGCGGTTTCGTAAGTTCAGCTACGAGCCTTGAGCTACGAGCGAAGAGAAATTCATATTTGAAAGGTGAAGGGCTCGGAGCTCACAGCCCCAGGCTCGAAGCTAAAAATGGCTGAGTTGGTTCAATATTACGGAACGGGACGCCGCAAGACGGCGATTGCCCGTGTTTATTTGCGTCCGGGCAGCGGAGATTTCAAGGTCAACGGGCGTGCATTCGAGGAATATTTCGTAACGCCGGCGCAGCGATCGGCTGCCAAGGCTCCGCTGGCATCGGCAGAAGCCGCTTCGCAGTTCAACGTTGTCGCCAGCGTACTGGGCGGCGGCGTGCGCGGACAAGCCGATGCAGTAAAACTTGGCATAGCTCGCGCTCTGATGCAGTTCAACGCGGAGCTTCGCAAGAAGCTGAAGTCGGAAGGTTACGTCAGCCGCGATTCGCGCGGAAAAGAGCGCAAGAAGTACGGACAGAAGGGCGCCCGCAAGCGGTTCCAGTTCAGCAAGCGCTAACGCTTGCAGTCCTGAGCTAAGAGTCCTGAGTCCCAGTTCTTACTCGCGGCTCACGACTCAGGGCTCGAAGCTAAGCTTAGGTGTTCAATTCTTCCCGTGCCTCGCGGTGCGGGGACGGGAATAGCAATCGGAAACGGGGCAAGTTCGATCTCGCTTTCCGATGCAGACTAAAAAAGGAGAAACGTGGCTACTATCACCATGAAGGAGTTGCTCGAAGCGGGTGTTCACTTCGGGCATCAGACGAAGCGCTGGAATCCCAGGATGAAGGAATTCATCTTCGGAGAGCGCAACGGAATCTACATCATCGATTTGCAGAAGACGCTGAAGATGTTCAAGGAGGCGTCGAAGTTTGTTCAGGATCTGGCGACCGACGGCAGAATCGTTCTTTTTGTTGGAACGAAGCGACAGGCGCAGGACGCCATTGCCGAAGAAGCGCAGAAGTGCGGCATGTTCTACATCAACCAGCGCTGGCTGGGCGGACTGCTCACGAACTGGGTCACCGTGCAGAAATCGGTGAAGCGGCTGAAGGAACTCGACGACATGGCCACGGATGGCCGGTACGAGCTCCTGCCGAAGAAGGAAGTCATTAAGCTCGAACGTGAGCGCAAGCACTTGCAGGCGAACTTGGCCGGCATCAAGAACATGAGCCGTCTGCCCGATGCGATCTTCGTGATCGATTCGAACAAAGAGCAGATTGCTGTGCGCGAGGCGCGCAAACTGGGTATACCCGTCGTCGCCGTGGTCGATACCAATTGTGATCCTAGCGAAGTGGATTACGTGATCCCCGGCAACGATGACGCGTTGCGCGCGATCCGGCTATTTACCTCGAAGATTTCGGAATCGATTGCGGAAGGCGCGCAGTTGATGACCGACAAGCAAGTTGCCGACATGCAGGCTGCGACCGACGAAGCGCAGAACGCCGAGGCGGCTGTCGCTAGCGAGTACCAGGCGGGTGCATCTGCAGTCGACGCTTCTGAAGACATCAGCATGGAAGAGGTCCTGGGGCCGGGAACGCATAAGAAGCCTGTGGCCAACGAAGAGTCGGAAGCGCCCCGCGTAGAAAGTCAGACAGTTTAGTGGTCAGTGGCTAAGTTAGCGGTCAGTGACAAACCGGGCATTTGATTCAGACCCGCGCGGGTCGTCCGGCGCGGGTCGTCGTTTATAGCACGAAGTTTCAGGTTGTCAGTTTCGAGTGGCCTGGAATAACGGCGTACGAACACTCGAAACTAGAAACGTGAAACTGGAAATTTTATGGGTACTACTACAGTGAATATTTCAGCGGCACAGGTAAAGGACCTCCGGGAGAAGACGGGGGCTCCGATGATGGATTGCAAGCAGGCTTTGACCGAAGCCAAGGGTGACATGGAGCAGGCGGTCGTGATCCTGCGGAAGAAGGGCGTTTCGGTGGCGGCAAAGAAAGCAACTCGCGTGACGAGCGAAGGGTCGGTGGCGAGCTACATTCACGCCGGCGGCAAGATTGGTGTGCTCGTCGAAGTGAACTGCGAGAGCGACTTCGTGGCGCGCACCGATGACTTCAAGGAATTGATCCACGACATCGCGATGCACATCGCGGCCAGTGATCCGAAGTACGTCCGCAAGGAAGATGTTACCGAAGCGGACTTCAAGCGCGAGAAAGAGATCTACCTCGACCAGGCCATCAAGAGCGGCAAGCCGGCGCACATTGCGGAGAAGATGGTCGCGGGCAAGATGGAGAAGTTTTATGAGGAGGTCTGCTTGCTTGAGCAGCCTTTCATTAAGGATCAGACCATCTCCATCGGACAACTCGTGGCGACGAAAATCGGCAAGCTGGGCGAGAACATCGCTGTTCGCCGTTTCGCGCGATTCAAGGTGGGGGAAGCGGGCGAGACTATCGCCATCACCAAACCCACCGAGCCCAAGGCCGAATAATTCAGGCGCCCTTCGGGGCGCCTTTTTTGTGGCTACTGGTTCCTTCTTGCCCGGCCCCTGGATCGAAATACAAACATTTAGGTTGGTGCAGTAAACTGGCCACTGACTGCTAGCCACTGATAACTGACTATGACCGCTCCTGCCTTCAAACGCATCCTGCTCAAGCTGTCAGGTGAAGCACTTGCTGCCAACCTGGGCTTCGGAATCGATACGCCGCGCATTCATGAGATCGCGGGAGAAATCGCCGAAGTTCACAAGATTGGTGTGCAGTTGGCGATCGTTGTTGGGGGCGGGAACTTTTTCCGCGGCGTTGCGGATCAGGCGAAGGACATGGATCGCGTCTCTGCCGATCACATGGGCATGCTCGCGACCGTGATCAACGCTCTCGCGTTGCAGGATGCACTCGAAAAGCAAGGCGTCTACACGCGCGTTCAGACAGCCATCGAGATGAATCAGGTCGCCGAGCCTTTCATTCGACGTCGTGCGATCCGGCATCTGGAAAAGGGCCGCGTCGTGATTTTCGCTGGCGGGACTGGAAATCCTTACTTCTCGACCGACACGGCTGCCTCGTTGCGTGCGATGGAGATCAAAGCGGACGCGATCCTCAAAGCCACTAAGGTGGATGGCATCTACGACGCGGACCCGATGAAGGTTAGCGGGGCCACGAAGTTTAACCGCATCTCCTACATGGATGTGCTTAAGCTAGGTTTGAAAGTGATGGACTCAACTGCGATCAGCTTGTGCAAGGACAACGATCTGCCGATCGTTGTGTTCAACCTGAATCAGCACGGCAACATTCGGCGCGTCGTTCTGGGCGAAAAAATCGGTTCGATGGTGTGTGCGTAAGGCAAGCCACGAATTTGGGCGGATTCCTGCGGATTTGAAAGTGATCCGTATCGATCTGTGCGAATCCGTGGCAGCTTGTTTTTTGCAGGTTTATAATTCGACGTTTTGAGTTTGTAACTGGACGGAGCTGAACATCATGGCTGATTCGGGATCATTGAAAGACATTCGCGCGCAATTGAAGACGCGCATGGATAAGGCGGTGGAAGATTTTCGCAAGGCAATGGCGGCGACCCGTACTGGGCGCGCTTCGGTGCACATGCTCGATGGCGTAACCGTGGATGCCTACGGATCGCAGATGCCGCTTAATCAAGTCGCGCAGGTGCACGCGCCGGAAGCGCAGTTGATCACAGTGCAACCGTTCGATCCTTCGCAACTCGGGGCAATCGAGAAGGCGATTCGTTCGGGAGATCTCGGCCTCAATCCCATGAACGACGGCAAAATGATCCGGGTTCCGGTTCCGCCGCTCACGCAGGAAAGACGCCAGGACATGGTGAAGCACCTGCATAAGGTTCTGGAAGAGCATCGCACGGCCGTCCGCAACATCCGTCGCGACGGCAACGACGCGATTAAGAAGGCGCTCAAAGACAAGAAGATCACCGAAGACGAAGAGAAGCGGTCGCTCGACGAGATTCAGAAGCTGACCGACGGCGAAATCAAAAAAATGGAAGACATGAGCAAGGCGAAAGAGAAGGAAGTGCTCGAGCTGAAGTAGCGCTTTCTGCGCTATTGGCCTCGTGCATCCAACGCCTTCGCGGGTTCGATAACTTCGTCATCCAACATCGTTATGCAATCAACGTGGATTCAAGCCGCGATGATCCTCTGTTGTCCTGTGCACGGACGTACATGTACCTGATCTAGTGTCGCAACTCCTTGATTTTCAGTAGCCTGCGACTCCTGCTTGAGAAGTAACCCGTCCATCCGGTTACGCGACATTGCGCAAAGCCCCGTGTTTTCACTCTGCGTGAAGGGAATTCCCCAACCGCCTTCGCACTGAAAACTATTTGCACGGGAGTTCTGCCATGAAGAAGTTTGGTGTTTTGGGAATGCTGCTTGCGCTCGCGATGATCGGCCCGGGATGCGGATCATCGAATTCCTCGTCGTCGTTTAATCAAAATCAGTCAGCGAATGTATTCCTCACGGGTGAAGACGCGCCGCTTGCGTCGGTCGTCGCTTTTAACGTCACTCTCAATTCGGTGACCCTGAACACAGCCGGCGGAGGAACCGCCACAGTCATTTCAACTCCGGTTACTGTGGATTTTGCGCGCCTGTTAGGCCTGCGCTCTCCACTCGGATTCAATTCCGTTCCGTCCGGTACCTACTCCAGCGCGACGTTTGTGATGGCGAATCCGGTCATCGATTACATCACGCTTACCCCCAGTCCGGCCGTGACCACGATCAACGGTACGTTCCCCGGTAGTCAGAATCCATACACCGTGACCGTCAACTTCCCAAGCCCGATGGTCGTTTCAGGAAATGGCCTTGCTGGTCTGAAGATGGAAATGGACATCCGGCAGTCGCTCGCGGTTGACAGCAACGGACAGATCACCGGCGCCGTGAATCCCGTGATCTACGTGAAGGCTACCCGTGCGAGCGATCCTGATGGCCAGGTTACGGATCTGATGGGCGGGCTCGTTTCCGTGAATGCCGCCAACAATTCATTCGTGCTGCAAGGCCCCTACGGCCGTCAAGTCACCGTAGAGGTTGGTAGCTCGACACAATTCAATGGTGGCTGGAATATCAACGATCTCGCGGCTCCAGCTTTTGTGGCGGTTCAGGGATATTTCCAGGCAGACGGCAGCGTGATGGCAAAATTCGTAGAAGTGGTCACGACGGACCATTCCTTCGTCTCAGGCCGCGTTCTGGCGGAAACCACAAACGGATCTGGCCAGGTGCAAACGGTGACGATGTGGGTCGGAGAAACCGGTGCGGATATGGTCGGCGTCGTCGACTCCATCCAGACTTACGACGTCAGCGCGGTTTCAACCTATGACATCTGCTTCATGAACAATGTCCTGACCAACGCCGTCTTTAACAGCACCTCGGTTGTGGTCGGGCAGAGAATCTTCATCGGCGGGAGCTTCGTGAGCAACACGTTCACGGCAGATATGATCTCGTTGCGCTTGCAGGGTGTTTACGGAGCCTTCGTACCTGGCAGCGTCGTCATGGGCAACGGCAACGCCGGAACCTTCCAGTTGTCGAACAACGGTCTTGTCGGATATTCGGCAGGCGGGCCCGTCACCGTCAACACCTTTAGCGGAACCGAGTTCTTCAATCTGAGCGGACTCGGTCAATTGCAATCCACGAGCACGGCGATCCCAATCGTTACCCGTGGTCTCTTGTTGAAAGATCCCGTGAGCGGGAATCTAGAAATGTACTCAGGATGGGTTGCTGCGCCTCCGCAGACCAACTAGTTCATCGAGCAGCAAACGAGCGGGCGGCTCCGGCCGTCCGCTTTTTGTTTAACAAATACGCTGCCGGCTGTCCGTCGCGGGAGCCTCGCCCGTATAATCGCTAGACCATGAAGAAGGTTGTTCATGCCGCCTGTCCGCACGATTGTCCCGATGCGTGTGGAGTTCTCATCACGGTCGAAGACGGGCGGGCCACCAAGATCCAAGGCGATCCTGATCACCCCGTCACGCGCGGATTTCTTTGTGCGAAGGTTGCGAAATATCTCGACCGTGTCTACTCGCCCGACCGCGTCCTGTATCCGGTGCGAAGAACTGGTCCGAAAGGACCATCGCTGGACGATAGCGCGCCTTCGCGTTGGGAGCGAATCTCCTGGGACGAGGCCCTGGACGAAATCTCGACCCGGTTTCGTGCGATCACTTCCGAGTTCGGTAGCGAAGCCATACTCCCATACTCCTATGGTGGCACGCTTGGTGCTCTGAACGGCTCGTCGATGGACCGCCGGTTCTTTCACCGGCTCGGAGCCTCTCAACTTGATCGCACAATTTGTTCGGCCGCCGGCGAAGCTGGTCTGGAATCGGTGCTCGGCGTGAAGATGGGAACCGAGCCCGAGCAGTTCCGCCATTCGAAATACATCATCGCCTGGGCATCGAACATTCACGGCAATAACGTCCATCTTTGGCCATTCATCGTTGAAGCTCGTCGCAACGGCGCCAAACTGGTCGTGATCGATCCTTACCGCACCCGCACCGCGGAGTGCGCTGACTGGTACCTTCCCATTAATCCCGGCACCGATGCTGCCCTCGCCTTGGGAATGATGCATGTCATCATCGGCGAGAACCTTCATGATGCTGATTATGTAGCGAAATACACCGTTGGTTTTGAGCACCTTCGGGAGAAAGTCAAAGAATTTCCGCCGGAAAAAGTTGCGCAATGGACTGGCATCGCCGCACATGACATTCGCAAACTCGCTCGCGAGTATGCGACCGTCCGCCCCTCTGCCATCCGCCTCAACTACGGCATTCAGCGCTCCGAAGGCGGCGGCATGGCGACGCGCACGGTAGTGATGCTTCCCTGCATTACTGGCTCATGGAAAGAAGTCGGTGGCGGCTTGCAGATGTCCACCAGTGGCGCCTTCGCTTTGAATACCTCTGCTCTGAAACGCACCGACCTGATGAAAACAGCTTTAGGCCGGGAAGCGCGCACCCTCAACATGGTCGAACTTGGACGCGTTCTGAACTCGGTGACTGATCCTCCGATCAAGGCTCTATTCGTCTACGGTTCGAACCCCGCTGCGGTTTGCCCGAATCACGACTCGGTTGTGAGGGGCTTGTTGCGTTCTGATCTTTTCACTGTGGTGCACGAACAATTCTTCACCGATACCACGGATTACGCCGATATCGTTCTGCCGGCAACGACGTTCTTCGAGCACAAAGATCTCCAGAAGGCGTATGGCCACTACTACATGCAAGTTTCGAATCAAGCCATCGATCCAATTGGCGAGTGCCGCTCCAATGTCGAACTATTCCGTGCACTGGCCCAAAAAATGGAATTCGAAGAAGAATGCTTCAACCAGAGCGTCGACGAGATGATCGACCTTGCTCTCGATTCGCGCGATCCGTGGATGCGGGGGATGGACCGGGAAAAGCTCGAAAAAGGACCCGTGCGATTAAACTTCGAAGGTTCTGGCTCGCCCCCAGCGGCTTTTTTGCCATACGCGAATGGCGGGTTCCGCACCCGTTCGGGGAAGGCTGAGCTTTACTCAGAGTCCCTGACAGCGCAGGGCCTCGACCCCGTGGCGGAATTCACTCCTCCAACCGAATCGAGGCATACGAAACATCACGATCTGCCGCTCGAACTTCTGGCCCGCAAGTCCGACAACTTCTTGAACACGACTTTTCACAATCAGCCGTCAATTCAGGAGATGGAAGAATCCGGCTTACTGGAAATCTCCTCGCCCGATGCTAGTGCTCGCGGAATTGTCGATGGCGACCGGGTGCGAGTTTTCAATCGAAGAGGCGATATTCTGCTGAAAGCAAGGGTGGATGGGAAAGTGCAACCGGGCGTCGTCTGTGCGAGACTGAACTGGGCGAAAGTCACGCCCGGTTTTCAGAGTATCAACAGCTTAACCTCAGAAAAACTTACCGACATGGGCAACTCCGCCACGTTTTATTCCGTCTTGGTTGAGGTAGAGAAAATCTGCGGCTGATGCTCGTGGGCCGCGCATCTCAAAAGTGCCAAATCTGTGGCTGGAATGGGTTTCCAGGCGACCGGAAGATTGCTCCTGAGAGTCGCCAGTTTGGACGCTATCCCTTGATCTACCGTATAATTGCAGTTTTCTTACATCCCAGAGGCTGAGGTCGTAGCGATTCCGTTTCGCTTTCATTCGGAGAACCTTGCTGTGTCGAAGCGCGCTTGCGTTCCCGGAGCCGCGTTCGTGCCATCTTCTTCATTCCAACGGTTTTGGCGGAAGATTGGGGCTCGCGCCGTCGGGTTCGGCTGCCTGTTGGCAACCCTGCTATTCATAGGCGCCGGCGTCGCGTGGGCGCAGAACGACGTCATTTCTGAAATCAACGTCACGGGCAACCGGCGCATTCCAGCGGAAACCATCAAAGCCCGCATTTTTTCGAAGGCCGGCGACGTCTATGACCAGGCTGCCCTCGAACGCGACTTCAACTCCCTCTGGAATACAGGCTACTTCGAAGACATCAAGTTTCTTCGCGAGCAGACACCGAAGGGCTGGCGCATCATCGTCCAGGTCAAAGAACGACCGACGATCCGCGAGATCAATTATGTCGGTTTGAGTTCGGTTTCCAACAGCGATGTCCTCGATCGGTTCAAGCAGGACAAGGTTGGCCTGGTCGTGGAAAGCCAGTACGATCCCACCCGCATCAAAAAGGCCGAAAACTCGATCAAGGGCCTTCTATCCGAGCACGGACGTCAGTTTGCAACGATCAAGACCGAAAAACGAGATATCCCGCCCGCCGCCGTCGGTATCACTTTCGTCATAAAGGAAGGGCCGAAGGTCAAAGTCGGCAAGATCAAGTTCGAAGGGAACAAGCACATCAAGAAGCGCATCCTGCGCGCTTCGATGAAGAACCTGCGACCCGTCGGCGTCCCGCACTCTATCTTTCTAGAGAACATCTTCGCCCGCACCTACGATGCGACGAAACTCGAAGAGGACACAGAGCGCGTCCGTGCTGAATATCAGAACCGCGGGTATTTCAAGGTGATCGTCAGCGATCCCAAGACCCAGATTCATGACACCGGGCACAAGGGTGTCCACATCCCGTTGCTCATGGCCGGTCCGGGCAAGGCCGTCGACATTACGATGCCAATCGAAGAAGGGGACCAGTATCGCCTTGGCAAAATCACCTTCAAGAACAACAAAGCCATCACGAACACCACGGCTCTACGTTCGATGTTCCCCCTGAAGGACGGAGACGTGTTCAGCCGCGAAAAAATCGCAAAGGGATTGGAGAACCTCCGCAAAGCGTACGGTGAGTACGGCTATATCAACTTCACGCCGGTGCCATCTACCACATTTGACGACGAAAAGAAGGTCGCCAACCTGGAGATTGACGTTGACGAAGGAAAGCAGTTCTACGTTCGCCGCATCGAATTTCAAGGGAACACCACGACGCGCGACAAAGTGATCCGCCGTGAATTGGCTCTGGAGGAAGGCGGAATCTACAACTCCCGTCTGTGGGAACTGAGCCTGCTCCGCCTGAATCAACTTTCCTACTTCGACCAGTTAAAGCCCGATGATCCGAACGTCACTGATAAGAAGCTGGACGAAAAGAACGGGCAGGTCGATCTCACGCTCCACGTCCATGAAAAAGGCAAGAACAGCATCGGATTGAACGGTGGTGTCAGCGGTCTCGAGGGCGCATTCATCGGTCTTAACTATTCGACGAATAACTTCCTCGGACGCGGCGAGACCCTCCAGATGCAAATCAGCCTGGGAAACCTGGCTCGCAGCGTGATGTTCGGATACACCCAGCCGTATCTCTTTGATCGTCCACTTCAGTTTGGGTGGAGCATTTACGGTAACAAGATCAACTTTGATCAAGCCCGCCAGTTGTCCATTTTCAGCGGTCAAAACCTCAACCTGCCCAGCGCAGTCCTGCAGAATCTTCAGAACTACTCGCAGTCGGCCGTCGGATTCACAACGTCTCTAAGCTATCCGCTGCGGAGATCCTTTAAGCGCGTCGGCATCACCTATTCTCTCGACCGCTCGACACTGCTACCTCTGAGCACGGCGTCCAAGACTCTGTTCGATTTCATCGCGTTCCGTGGAATCTCTGGTCCAAATGCAGTAAACGGCATCATTACCAGCAAGATATTCCCCAACTTCTCGTTCAACACCCTCGACAGCGGCATGTCCCCGCATAGCGGACACACGCTTACAGTCGGCGCGGAATTCGCCGGTATCGGCGGAACCGTACGCTCGATCCGTCCCATCGTTCAGTACAAGCGGTTTATCCCGGTCCAGAATCGCAAAAATACGATCGGATTTACCCTCAACGGATCCTTCATCAGCGGTTTCAGCGGATTGGTTGCCCCGCCATTCCAGCGCTTCTATATGGGCGGTGAAAACGACGTCCGCGGTTTCGATATCCGCTCGATCTCGCCTGTGGCATTCCTGCCCAGCGCGAATCAGGTGACGTTAACGAATCCCGACGGAACTCCGGTCCTCAAGAATCCTGCGAATCCCCGGCTGGGCGCATGGACTGTGCCCATCCCCGTCGATCAGATCGTGTTTCCCGGCGGCGACCTGAGCGCGTGGAGCAATCTTGAATACCGCTATTACATCGCGGGACCGGTGGCGATCGTGCCGTTTATCGATACCGGCATCGATCCGATCGTTCGACCCTCGCAATTGCAGATCGCAACGCAGCAGTACGATCAGGTGATCAGCACTCCGTTCGGTTGTCCGGCTCTGGATGCCGGATTCAACTGCACCGGAGGTAGCGTGTTGAATCCGACGCCGTCCAAGTTCCTACAGGTGCTGAACTCGACCAACTGGAAACCTCGCGTTTCCACCGGTATTGAGTTGCAGATGTTCCTGCCGGTGATCAACGCGCCGTTCCGTATCTACTGGGCCTATAACCCGGTGCGCCTCGACACTCCAGCGACGCCGCCAATCCCGATTCAGCGCAGTATGTTCCCCGCCGGAGCGGCAGGAGACTACACGTACCATCTGGCGGTGAATTCGTTTGCTCCCAATTTCCTGCTGCGTGAGCCGAGGAAGACCTTCCGGTTCACCGTAGCGACCACGTTCTAAACGCCTTTGGAATTGCTTTTTGGCGTTCAGATGACCGGATACAGTGTTTGACTGGCTGAGAGCAGGGTCACTATAATGCTAGCGATCCACGCCACTAGCGAGTTTGAGGGAGTGGACGGCACGTCCGCATGCCTGACGTGCGAAGCTGGCTACCAAGCGCCTTTTCCGATGGCGGCCGCGACCGCAAACGGAACCTCTTTCAGTGCGGCCCAGCGTTTACTGAAGAAGCGATCTGAGAGCGAGATTCGAAGAAGTTCATTCCCGGAACCATGTTCCAAGGAGTACAACCGATCCAATGAAAAGCAAGTTTCTAGGTATTCTTCTGGCTAGCGCGGCGACATTCACCTTCTCCGCTTTGGCCCAAACAGGCAGTGCTGCCACTCCGTCGGGCGCGGCCTCCACACCCGCAGGCGCAAGCAGCGCGCCTGCTCCCATCGCGATGACTGGCACCAAAGTCGGAGCGATTAACATCGAGGGCGCAATTTTCGGTAGCAATGAAGGACAGAAGGAAGTCCAGACTCTTCAGAAGAAGTTCGAGCCCAAGCAGTCCGAGCTGAAACAGCAGAACGACGAACTTGACCAGCTGAAGAAGCAGCTCAGCACCCAGCAGGACAAGCTGAACGAAGAGGCTCTGGCCAACCTGAAGAAGCAGATCGAGGGCAAGCAGAAGTCCTTTGACCGCTCCATGCAGGACGCGCAGGAAGAATTCGGAAGCCAGCAGCAAGACATTGCCGGCAAGATCCTGCAGAAGATGGCTCCTGTGATCATGAAATACGCTCAGGAAAATGGCTTCGGCATGATTGTCGATACCTCGAAGCCGTGGCCGCAGAGCCCGATCCTCGTCGCTGGAGAAGGCGTCGACATCACCAAGCAGGTGGTCGACCTCTACAACGCGCAGTCCGGTGTTGCTGCTCCGGCCGCGCCTTCGAGCACGAAGCCCGCTGCTCCCAAGCCGAGTGGCGCAGGAGCCGCGAAGCCAGCCGCTCCCAAGACGAACGAGCCCGCGAAATAGTCAACAACGACACCCCAAGTGGTGTCGAGGTTCCAGAAGGCTGCGTGAAAACGCGGCCTTTTTTTCTTTCTAGGGGCAGCGCCGGAGTGGTTCCCGTGGTGTCCATTTCAGCATACGGAATCCCCGAACTGGAGGACGCCATGTTTGCCGAAAGCATTCTGGAAACTTCGTGGGCCCAACGCACCCGCCGCGGCTGGACGACTGTAACGTCATTCGGAGTGCAAGTGGTGATTGTCGGCATGTTATTGTCGATCCCACTGCTGCAAACGGTCGGCATCCCGCTTGCACGAACTGTGTCTACTCCAATCACAATGAGTCGCCGCCCTGATCCCGGCGCTCTCAAACCTACGGGACCTTTTCACAGCACTTCGGTCGAACTTGTGCCTGTTTCCGGCCGGATCATGCTGCCGAGCCGAATTCCGAGCAGAATTCTGCCTAATGACGGTCCAGCCAGCCCGACAAGTCAAGATATCGGTTGGCCGACTGGAACTGACATTGTGGCGCCCTACAATCCCAACGCGAATATTCCATTGCCGATCGGCGGCAATAGGCCGGTGATACCCACAGTAGCTGGACCCGCGAAGCCAACCTTCCGCACCTCCAGCATGCTTCAGGGAAGCCTGATTCGCCGAGTGGAACCGGTCTATCCGCCCCCTGCGCGCATCGCGCGGATCCAGGGGCCGGTTGTTCTTGAAGCGATCATCGCCAAAGATGGAAGCATGCAACAATTGCATCTGATTTCAGGTCATCCGTTCCTTGTTAAAGCGGCCATCGATGCTGTCAGCCAATGGCGCTACAAGCCCTACGTCCTTAACGGCGAGGCGATCGAAGTCGAAACGCAAATCACGGTGAACTTCATCCTCAACTGATATTCCCTGGAAATGTCATCCTGAGGCGGTGTTTTCCGCCTCAGGATCTATGTGTTTTTCATCGCCACCGCGCCTGCCGGGAGTAGTCCCGCGGTAACGTGGGTCCCCAACGTGATCTCGCTATAATCCCAGAAGTGGCGACCACAGCAGAGATTCTGAGGCGTGTAGCGACGCGTCCGACGTGGGCGGACGTCTCGCTGACCACGCTGCGCCAAAACTTTCGCACCGTGCAGAAGCACGTCGGCGCATCGGTTACTGTATGCGCCGTCGTCAAGGCCGATGCCTACGGGCACGGCGCTGTCGAATGCTCGCGTGCTCTCGAAGCCGAAGGCGCCCGCTGGCTCGGTGTAACCTCGCTCGACGAAGCCATTCCACTGCGCGACGCCGAAGTTCGCGCCAGTATTCTCCTTATGACGGGCTTCTGGCGGGGCGAGGAAACCGAGATCGTTCGCCTCCATCTCACGCCCACCGTCTGGGAAAAATGGCAGATTGAATCGCTCAACAAGGCAGCCACCGATTTGGGTATCGCGAAACATCCGGTGCACCTCAAGGTCGATACCGGTATGGGACGCCTTGGCGTCGCCGTCGATCAGCTTCCTGCGGTCCTTGATTCGATCAAGTCCGCGCAACATCTCGAACTCGAAGGGCTTTCCACGCACCTCGCAGCCTCCGAGATCATGGATGCACCGTCGGTTGCCGAGCAGGAGCACAATTTCGACAGAGCCAGGCGAATGGTTCGCCAGGCTGGACTTGAGCCTACCCTCGTGCACATGGCAAACACTGGCGCTGTGATTTCGCGTCGCGAGACTTGGAACACGATGGTTCGTCCAGGCGTCGCCCTCTACGGCTACTATCTCCCCTTCGAACGAGCGGGCAGGGAAGTGAGCGGAGGTACGCTGCGGTTACCCGTCAAGCCGATTCTTACCTGGAAGACGCGCATTCTCTCGCTGCGGAATTTTGGCGCCAACCAGCCCCTCGGATACGGTGGCACATACGTAACTAAGGCGCCCGCACACGTAGCCGTTCTGCCAGTTGGATACGCTGACGGGTATAACCGCCAGCTCTCCAATCAGGGCCGCGTCATCGTTCGTGATCACTATGCCCCGATCGTGGGCCGTATCTCCATGGATCTAACGCTCGTTGACGTCACGGGCATACCGGGCGTCGGTGTAGGCGACGAAGTGATTCTCCTCGGCTCAAGCGATGGCCTCAGCGTCGATGCCCTCGAGCACGCCGAACTCGCCAACAGTACTCCCTACGAGATTCTGTGCAATATCTCCAAGCGCGTCCCAAGGCGCTATCCGAGCTGATAAGTTCCGAAGAACAATTTTGTAAGAGTTGTCATTCCGAAACCGGCGAGAGCCGGCGAGGAATCCGCTCTTGCCGCCTGAGGTCCGACGCCCAAGGTCGCTTTTCCCCGTTTAGGCCCTAATTGCAGCCATTAGCTGCACACATCCGCAGCGATGCTCCGCTGCTTGCTAAACTAAAAGGTTCATCATGCCATCGCGTTACGCACAGTGGATGTACGACTGGGAACACCGACTCACCTCGGTGGACAACAATCGTATCGTCCGCCCGCTGGAATGGGGCGTGGAATGGGCGGAGGAATGGCCTTGCCGCAATGGATATCACCCAGGCCAAGCCGCGCAAAATCCCGAGAGGTTTTTCCTCGAATATAACCGGCGCATTGTCGGGTCGAGCGACGAGTTCTACTCCTATAAAACGCCCAAGGATTTCCGCCTCGAAAAACGCGAGGTCCAGGTCTTTTCGACTCGCGAAGTGCCTGATCCCAGGCTCGAAGCGAAGGTGAAGGATACTTACGGAGAATTCCTGCGCTTCACTTCGCCTGTAAAGTCGCCGTACGCTGAAAACAATCTGGTGAACGCCCGCTGGTTTCCTGCGACCGGACGCCGCGCCATCGTTCTTCTGCCGCACTGGAACTCCGATGGGATCTCCTATGTGAGCCTCTGCCGCGTTTTCAACCTGATGGGAATCGCGGTTTTGCGGATGAGCATGCCATACCACGACATCCGCATGCCCTCAGAGATCAAGCGCGCGGATTACGCGGTTTCCGCCAACATCGGGCGCACGCTGGACTCTGTTCGCCAGGGAGTCGTAGATATCCGCTGCTGCCTCGATTGGCTCGAGCAGCAGGGATATTCAAATCTGGGCATTGTTGGTACAAGCCTTGGTTCCTGTTACGCATTTATCGCCGCCGCCCACGATCCGCGCATTCGCGTGGCGGCTTTCAATCACGCATCCACCTACTTCGCCGATGTCGTCTGGCACGGACAGTCCACTCGCCATATCCGGCAGGGCATCGAGCAGCAGATCGATCTGGAAGAACTTCGCAAAGTCTGGCTCGCGATCAGCCCCATGGCCTATTTTGATCAGTTTTCCCGCTGGCCCAAAAAGTCTCTGATCGTCTATGCCGCCTACGATCTGACATTCTTGCCGGAGTTCTCGAAACAAGTCGTAGAGCAATTCGAAAAGCATGGTCTCGACCACAAAGTAGCGGTGCTGCCCTGCGGCCATTACACGACGGGCGAAACCCCGTACAAATACATGGACGGCTGGCACCTAGCGTCATTCCTGCGCACTGCCTTTTGAGAGCTTTCCTTCGTGAACCCTAGTGCCCTTCGTGGTTTCGCAGTTAGAATACCTATCAGGAAAACGCCATGAAAAACTCCGCGATGTACCGTCCGCTGTACGAAAACGATCCCCAGATTGCGGCCGCGATCGATAACGAAACCCGGCGCCAGCACGAGGGCCTGGAATTGATCGCTTCCGAGAATTTCGTCAGCGAAGCCGTACTCGAAGCCGCCGGATCGGTATTCACCAATAAGTACGCCGAAGGATATCCCGGCAAGCGTTACTACGGCGGATGCGAGTTTACCGACGTGGTTGAAAATCTTGCTCGCGATCGCGCCAAGCAGCTATTCGGCGCCGAGCATGCCAACGTGCAGCCGCATGCCGGATCGCAGGCCAATATGGAAGCCTATGCTGCGATTCTCCAGCCCGGCGATACGATTCTCGGCCTGAACCTCGCGCACGGCGGCCACCTCACGCACGGCCATCACCTGAACTTCTCGGGCAAGACCTACAAAATCATTCCCTACGGCGTAACCAAAGATACGGAAACGATCGACTACGATGAACTCGAAAAACTCGCCGAGAAGGAACGCCCGAAGCTGATCATCGGTGGAGGCAGCGCATATCCGCGCATCATCGACTTTGCCCGGATGCGCCAAATCGCAGACAAAGTCGGTGCTCTCTATCTGGTCGATATGGCGCACTTCGCCGGACTCGTAGCCGGCGGCGCGCATCCCTCGCCGGTGCCCCACGCACATATCGTCACCTCGACCACGCACAAAACGCTGCGGGGCCCACGCTCGGGGATGATCCTTTCCAAGGCCGAGTTCGGCCCGGCCATCGACAAGGTCGTTTTCCCCGGCATGCAGGGCGGCCCGCTCGTGCACATCATGGCTGCAAAAGCAGTTTGCTTCCACGAAGCCATGCAGCCTGAATTTCGCGAGTATGCACGCCAGATCGTCGCGAACGCAAAAGTGCTGGCCCAGTCGCTGGCCGACGAAGGCTTCCGCATCATCTCCGGCGGCACCGATACGCATCTCATGCTCGTCGATGTCTTCTCCAAAGGAATGCTCGGCAGTGAGGCCGAAAAAGCTCTCGGAGAAGCCGGAATCACGGTCAACAAGAATGCGATTCCGTTCGACACCAACCCGCCGCTGAAACCGAGCGGCATTCGCATCGGTACTCCTGCCCTGACCACCCGCGGCATGAAAGAAAACGAGATGCGCCAGATAGGCCATTGGATCGCTGAGTCGTTGCTGCAGCGCACCGATACTGCCGTGCTTGCCAAGGTCCGCAAGCAGGTGCTCGAGCTGTGCGAGGCTTTCCCGCTCTACGCCGAACGCCGCGCCAAAGCACAAGCTGAAGTGCGGGCCTGATGGATGGCCAGGAACTGGTCTTAGTGGAACCGTTGGGAATGGCGCGCCTCAGACGTTCCGCAGATTCCTTGTAAGAACCG
>Ga0335078_10003948_pt1 | contig 22056 bp, 19 predicted proteins | sample Lox_Sample_32_FD_206711 | JGI IMG/M metagenome (GOLD analysis project Ga0335078, IMG submission 206711) | Soil microbial communities from Loxahatchee National Wildlife Refuge, Florida, United States - Lox_Sample_3.2 | ecosystem: Environmental > Terrestrial > Soil > Wetlands | place: USA...
CGTGGCTTCGGCTTGCTGAAGGGCCCGATCCGGCGCCTGTGCACGCCGAACGTGGCGATGCCGTACGCACCGGGCGCCGAGGCACATGTCATACCGAACGAGGCCCGCATCGCCGCCGCCGTCCGCGAGCTAGCTGTCGGCGCGAAGGTAAGCGCCTGATGGCGCGGGTGCCTGTCGTCCTGCCGAAGATCGGGATGACGATGGAGGAGGCGACCGTCGTCCGGTTCTGCAAGCAGCCAGGCGAGGCGTTCCGCAAGGGCGACCCGCTCTATGAGATCGAGACCGACAAGATCAGCCAGGAGGTCGAGGCCCTGACGGACGGCGTGATGGTGGAGCACTCCGTTCCCGTGGAAACCGACGTGCGCATCGGCGAGCCCGTCTGCGTCATCGACACCGACGGGAGCCCCGGATGAGCGCGCCGTCGCTGCCGTCACTGCCGTCACTGCCGGAGGTGTTCCATGTCGGCTGGGTCGTCCGTGACTGCGACGCCGCGGTGGAGGACCTGCGCAGCCGTCTCGGAGCGGGCCCGTTCGCCCGCATGGGCGGCGAGTCCCGCTTCGATAACACGCTGGTGCACGGCAAGCCGGTGCCGTTCGCGCTGAAGGTCGCCTTCGGCGCGCTCGGCGGCATCCTGCTCGAACTGCTCGAGCCGCTCGACGGCAACTCACCGCACGCCGAGTTCCTCGCCTCCCGCGGCGAGGGCCTGCACCACATGGCCTACCTCGTGGCGGACTTCGACGCCCAGCTCGCCGCGATCCGCGCCGCCGACCCGTCAGCGGAGCTGCTCATCGACGGCACCGGACCTGGCAACCCGGTCCGGTGGTGCTACCTCGACAGCGGCGGCACCGCCCGCGGCACGGTGATCGAGCTACTGGAACGCACACCGCAGGCAGAGGCCCTTTTCTGCGGCGTTCTCCGACTGGTGAGCTAATGGCGCTCCTCGGGCGTCCTTCCTTGATAAGGGTTTCTCCTGCTGCGATCTCGTGCACTGGGGTGCGCCGATCTGGTGCCGCTTCAGCTTGCGATAGATGGTCGCGCGGGAGATGCCCAGGTCACGGGCTGCGGCCTCGCGGTCCCAGCCCGCCGCGCGCAACGCGGTGAGGAGCGCCTCGCGCTCGGCTCGCTCCAGCCCGCTCTGGCGTCGGCCCCGTGCGGCGCCCGCGTAACCCCCGGGCAGGTCATCGATGGTGATGTCGCAGGACATCGAGCGGGTTAGGGCGGTGGCCACGACCTGGCGGAGCTGCCGGACGTTGCCCGGCCATTCGCCGCCGACCAGCGCGGCGAGCGCATCGGGGGTGCACCGCGGCCGCGGCGGCCGGGGGCGAAGTTGCGCGATGATCTCGGCGACAAGGCCGGGGACCTCGGCGGCCCGGTCGCGAAGCGGAGGCACGTCCGCGATGACGCCGAACCGCTCCGCCACGGCGGCGTGCTCGCGGGCAGGCCCAGGCCCGGCGGTGGCCACCAGCCAGGCCCGCGCGGACGCGATCAGGGCCGCGGTAGCCTGCACCAGTGCCGGGTCGAGGGCGTCCAGGTGCTGCAGGACGACGGTTGCCGCCGGGTCCGCGACGGCCGCTGCGAGCTCAGACACCCACATGTCCCTGTGGCGTATCTCGCTGAGTGCACAGTCCAGCACCGTGAGCGGACCGGAGCGGGAGGCACGGTCGTGGGACCTCCGAGCGAGCGTGGTCTTGCCCGTGCCGCGCTCGCCGCGGACCAGCGCTGGCAGGCGGGCGCCGCGCGCCTGCGCGAGTTGCGCGAGGAGGACCTCGGCGAGGGATGCCCTTGGCAGCGGGGATGACGATGAGCGGGGCGAGCGGCCGGGCGCGGCTGAGGCCGCGCGAGCGGCCAGCGTGATTACCGCAGCGGGGTGGCGGGGGTTCCCCGACAGCGGCCGGCAGCGTGCCGTAACCGTCATTTCCGGTTCCAACGTGAGCTTAGCGGTGCGCTCCCGCCCGTGCGCGCAGGCATCCTGGGCTAGGCCTCGCAGCAGCTCGTGATCAGCGCCGACGATGACGCTGCCCACGTCGCCATGGCCGTTGATCAGGGTGAGCGCCGCGGCGTTGGCGACGAACACCTCCTCGCTCAGCACCACGACCGCCTGCGCGCGCCGTTTCCACATCCGTGCGACCTCATCAAGCAACGGCTGCTCGTCGGCCGGGTAGGCGGCCCGCAAGCGGGCCTCGATCTCGCGCGCGAGCCCGGTGATGTAGGGCAGCATCAGCGGGCTGGTGACGTCATAGGGGCAGTTCATGTTGAGCAGGCCGACCAGCCTGCCGGTCAGCGGGTCACGGACGGGCGCGCCGCAGGTGGTTGCCTCGCTCTCGTACGCACGGAAGTGCTCACTGCCAGCGACGATGAACGGGCGCCGCTGCTCAACCGCGGTGCCAAGGCCGTTGGTGCCCACCACGTCCTCGCCGAACAGGGCCCCGGGGAGCGCGCCGCGGTCCTCGAGCATCGGTGTCAGGGCCCCGTCGCCGACCACGTGGCTGACCAGGCGGCACTCGCGGTCGGCGAGAAAGGCCCATGCCCGCGCCCCGGCTATCTCCGCTGCGAGCCGGTCAAGTACAGGGCGCGCGGCCTTGATTAGCCGACCCGGCGGTACGGCATCCTTGTCGCGGGGGAGGTCGGTGCTCGCGGTGTCGACGCCGCTGAGCAGTGAGCGCCGCCAGGACATGACGATCTCCCTGCGAACACCGCAGCTTCCCGGAGGCAGCCGGTCAGGCTGGGACAAGAACCGCTCCCTGGCCGCTAGCGTCCGCCGCCACGCCTCCTGGCCGCGCATGGGAACCGCAGGGGTGGCGGCGGCTGGCTCCGGGGACTGCGTGCTCATCGGTCCACCTCCTGACGTGGAGACCTCCATCATGCTAAGAACGCGGCCCGCTGCCCAGAGGCCGGGCCACCCCGTCGCCCGGGCGTCGCGGCGGCCGCTGGTGCGCGTTGCGGACAGCATCGCGTGTCGGGGCGTGAGCATCTGCCGACGGGCTGCGGCGCATTGTCGACGGCTGCGACTTCCCTGGTCACAGTCGCAGTGGGTTCGCGCGGCCTGCTCGTAGGCGGGCTGCTGGTGGCACTGTTCTGCCGGGTGGGTGAAGAGCCAGTCCGCTACGCCCGGCAGAGCTGGCCCTGGTTTCCCGTGTGTTCATGGCGATAACGGCGGCGCTGCGATTACCGTATGGCAGAGCCAGCGCATGCCGACGGTGACGATGATAATTGCGCTGACGACCAGGTACGAAGCTCGAAAGCTCCTTAACTTGGAGGCGGGTGCCGGCACACCGCTATCACGCAAGACTTATGCGCCTACGGCTGTCTTGTACTTCTCGACCACGTTTGCCGGGACCCGGCCGCGTTCCTTGATCTCGATGCCCTGCCCCTTGGCCCACTCGCGGACCTTAGCGGTATCGACGGCGCCGCTGCCACGCGAGCTGCGGGCAGCGCGCTTGGCCGTGCCACTCGTCCGGCGCGCGTGCCTGATGTACGGCTCCAGGGCCGTGCGGAGTTCCTCGCCGTGCGCGGTGCTGAGGTCGATCTCGTATTCCGTGCCGTCAAGTCCGAAGCGGACGGTACCGGCTGCCTCGCCGCCGTCGAGGTCGTCGATAAGCAGTGTCTGAATTTTCTGGGCCATGCAATGATCGTAATCCATACGGTGAGGGAAAGTGCGGAGCAGGGCCGCGGATGCGGTTGCCGGCCCGTCACGACGGCTCGCGTGTGAGCGATCCGACCAGTCTTGGATTGCCTTGGCCGCTGTCTAGGTCGGTTTGGATCTGTATCCGGATGCCGCCGGTCATGATCTCGCCACGGGCTTCAGCCACAGGTTGCAGTTGTCTGGCTGTCCACCGGCGCGAAGTTCTCGACGAAGCTGACATCCTTGACTTGGTCGAGCTTTGCTTGGTCCCCCGCATCTCATCGACAAGATCCCTCAAGATCAAGCAGTGCGTCTCGACTTCCCCGGCCCCTAGTAGTGCGGTCGCTTAGCTTGTAGTATCCTAATGACTAACGTCTGAGAAACTTCTAATGACAATAAAGTCAATGAGATCCAGGCAACTTTGCAACGTTTCTTAGATTGGCCGTAAAAGGCAAGCGTGCATTTACAAATTCCATCTGACGTTCGAATGCATCGTCAACTTTCTTACGGTTTTAGGAATGACGCTAAGGAGGTCGAATGTCTGTCCACGACGATGCGCGACTCGTGTGTGTGGGTCCCACCGGGATTGGGTACTACGCTGAAATTCAGCGCCTTCCTCAAAGGGATTCTGGAGAATGGGCGTCTTCCTCGGGAGCCATGGTGATGTGCGACGCACCGATCGTCGCGATCGAAGCTGCGAGGCGTCATAACGTTTGTCTGATCACCAACAACCTGGGCGGCTCTATAGAGTCATCTATGCTTCGCAAGCACGTGCTTGACCTCGGTATCTCCTTGCTTGAAGATCCAATGCCTGTCTCCGGCGTTCCTTTTGACATGCTCATGCTAGAGCGTCAATCGGGGACGCGGTCTTTCGTCACGACTGACTATAGCCCCAGGCCTGCTCATATAAGGCAGGCTCTTTCTGAAATGTCTCAGAAGTTGAACAGAGACGAAGGCCGCACGTTTTTGTATATGGATGCTGAACTTTCATCTCCAGACGCACACGAAACCGTAGTCATACTAAACTCGCTGGCTTTTACGCCCACATTGGCACTGATCAACCTGGACGACGTTTCCGACTTCTCTGCGGCCTTGCGATGGATAAGAGATCAGGACGTGCACCTGCCCACAGTCTTTCAAATTTCCTATAAGGGCGAGATCGGTTATGGACCTGATCTTCACTCTTTGTGGGACAGCGGCCACACTGTAATTGTCACAAGCGGGGCCAGTGGTGCTCATCTTCTGTCACCTGGATCAGTGCAGCATATTAGGTGCGACGAGGTGAAAAATGCTTTGACGGTCGGCGCTGGGGCGATCCTATCGGGTGCATTGATGTCTGGCGCAATGTCCGCGAGCCTAGATGTGGTTACAGAACCAGTGTTGACTGCTGCGATGCGAGAGGCGTCATCCTTTGTGAGACACTTCTCCGAGGGAACCTACAGGGAGGATGTATTCCTCTGGTAGTAAAATTTGCGGCTTATTCTTGAGAGAAAAATGCTCAGTCTTAATCCAGGGGGAAATTATGGCCAGTCGCGGTATCTTGTCACGAAGGAGAGCTTGATACATTCGCCTCCGGCGCGGGTCTGGAAATTCTGACTGTATCAAGATCGGTGCAGTCACCGGGCTCAGCGTCTGAAGCAAATAGCCTTGCATTGCATACATAAGGATCTTCAGCTGAGCCATCCGTTTGAAGTCGGGAGACGGACCTACTGCATCTGCCCCGGAGTTTACCAACAAGAATTCCTGCGCTAGGACGGCGGCTTCGCCATCGATGTCGTCTGGATCCAGTGTCTTTGCTATCGCTGACCACAGCACGTCATCTTTCTGAGGCGGTCGAGTTTCTTCAGCCCCCCGCATCTCAAAGGTAGACCATCGCTCCACTGTATATCGGTAGTTCGACAGCCAGGCCAGTTGTCGTATCACATCCGCGCAATGGCTCTCGACACGATTCCAGTATTCAGACTTGCTGAATGTCTCGGTTACAAACGGGAAGACGTATTCGAGAGCATCTGTATCAGCTAGAAATACCTGCAGCTCATACGGCGCTCTTAGCACCTCAAGATCCGATAGCAGCTCCATAAGGAGCGCGCTTTGCCGACGCACACGCCTACTGGTGTAATGTGTAGGCATGTACTCTGCTGGATTAGCGGAAAACGCCTTGTGTGATGTTGCGTCAAGGCATACGAAATAAGCGAAAGTCAGAGGTAGTTGTGACTCGTACGAATAGGCTACGGCTTCGCAGAGACCGGCGATATCACACCCTTCGAGTTTTGACGCATACCAAAATAGCAACATCAATACGGCTGCAGCTTGCTCCGCGCTCCGATGCGGCAATCTCGCAATGCGTTTCCTGAAGTTTCTGATCGTGCGAGCATTTTTTATCCATTGATTGGCGATAAGTTGCTGCCCCAAATTTGCTCGAAGACTCTGGGATATGAGGTGTAGCTCGCTACCCCTCAAGCGCTGGGAGATAACTGCCTCAACCGGTTCTTGGCGATATAGGCGCCAATATATAGCGACTAGATTTTTCCTTACATCAACCAGCGCAGCCTTTTCGGAGGCAGCCAACAGTCCAGGTTTGTCTTTTTGAGGCTCTCGACGTATCGCTTGCAGGGCCTTGTAATAAGCCTTCTTATGATCAATTCGGTCAAGTTCGGTAAGGTACGCCGAACCTTGTATCACATACTGAATTTGTGAATCACGTCGCCGCTCGAACATCTGAGTTGATTTCAGAACAAGGCTACTATGAAGTTCGCGTTCATAAAGCTTTGATATCCCACCAGTCTCGACATGGTAGTGATAATCTACTACGCCTATTCTATGGCTGTCTGAATAAGCTGGGCTCGTACCCATAGTGTGATCTGACGGGCTTCAGGCCGCTCCTGATCACTTCGCAGCGGCGGAGAAGTGGGCGAGCAGTTTGTAGAAGGCTGCAGCTCCTGCTTGGATCGCGTCGAATTCGACACCTAGTGCATGTTCGAGAGCCAAATCGACCGCTTCCCTAGCCATCGCGAAATGTTCGGGCTCAACTGATACGTGCAAGGAAACCCACGTCAATGATTCGTCAGTAAGGTGGCTGGAATCTGCGAGAGGACGAAGGTACTCATTCAGTATTTTAAACTCGATTCCTCCGCTATATTCTGACGCCAGGTGGAAGCCCAAGCTTCGCCCGAGCGCGTATCTATCCCAACTGATGTTGACACCATAACCGAAGTCGGTCCGTCGCCGCATTTCTGCAATGGCAGCTGAGTCGCTCTGGCATAGAGCAGGAGAGGCAGCGCCACTGGGAAGGCTGGAAAGCAGCCGATCGGCGATATACCTATGAGAGATTCGTTCTCCTGAAGGCGTGGCATACTCGTCCTCTGCTGCCGCAAGTACATGAGACGCAATGATGGAGGCAGAGGCGCCTGCGGTCACTGCGCCGGCAACCCCCGGTTGGAACCATGATTCATTGAGATGAATAGCGCTGGCCAGATTGAGTACCCCACCGGCGAATGGGTAATTGAATTCAATATACATCTTCAGAAACCTGGCCATTTGGCCGATGGACGTGGCCTGCGCTACGGCATCTGTAAAGAGCTTGTGTGCCTCGAATGATTGGGGAGAGTCCAGGGCGAGGGCAACGGGCGCAGTAGACATTTAGCCTCTTTCCTTATTCGGACACTCTTATGTCAGTCTAGTCGAAGAAGGGGTTTTCCGAAAGGGGTACACTGACACAGATTCCGCTCTCAAGCTTGGGGTACGATCTCAGTTCGACGCTGTTTGTACTCACGTTGGCTGTGGACGGGTGGGGGAAAGGGTTGCCTCGAATCCTTATGTTATGACTGGCATCTCGTGTTTCGTGGTGATCCTCCAGTCCCGGTTGCATGGGTTGGTGTGGCCTTTGAGGCATGCCCAGGGTTGCTAGTCACTTGGGTTGGATGTGGCTAGAGAGATCCACTGTTACCGGCGACTGAGGCCATGAGCCGGTTGACGGCGACATCCCGTCCACCTGTCCTGGTGTCGCCGCACTAGCTTGGTGCCGTGTTACCGTAGTTGTCTGGCGCAATTCACGAGTGCTTTGCCGCGCCGGTGGCCCTGGTGTTGAGGACGTTAGCGTCTGCACGCTGTTTGACATCTTCGACGACAGCCGATTGTGGGCGTTCACTTAATTCGGCTCTGGCGATGATCACGTGACGAGGTTTGCTCGGCGTGTCGTTCGTGGAAGACGGGGAAGATGGGGAAGCGATCGGCCAGGATGACCGGAGTGCATATCCCGGGTCATTGATGCGCTTTTCCCCAGTTCGCTCTAGGAAGGCGGCCTCTCTCAACCGACAGCCTCAAGGGCAACCCAGGAAGGTGGCCTCAAGGGCAACGCGGAGATCAAGAACCGACCGAGATCCCGCAGTCATCGGGCGCGGCAGCAAGTTCCGCGCTCAACCGCGGGCAGGCAGGACCGGGCACCCGATGCCGCGGGGTTCGGGTGGATGGTTTTGACTGCTCGACCTACGAACGTGGCCCCGGCGGCAGACCAGCCGGATCGGCACATCACTGCTGCAGGGGCACCCGTGATGATCGCGAACTGGTAAGGGGCTGATACGCCTGCTGTGTTGCTGCCCTGCAAACTGGTGGCAGATCCTGACGAAGCGAACCTCCTGTGCGGCACGTACCGAAGACCGTGCGGACCTGCCGGCCACGCGGCGGCCCTACGTGCCGATGCACGTCGAGGGTGAAGAGTCGCTCTACCTCCAGGAGCAGACTGGTGTCAGTGCTGGACATCTCGGACATCGAGGGGTCGATAAGGCGCCTCCACATCGATATGCGCTATGCATCCGAGCACGCTACTTGTGTGAACTAGTATCATAGACACCACTAGTCACAGAACTCATCGATCATTCCCTTGCGGCCAATCGGACCAGTAAGGTACAACGTGTAGATGACTGGCGGCGCGGGGCCGAGGAGCATGCCGGATGGCTGACGAAGATGTTCAGATACTTATTTCCGATCCGGATCAAGCGCTCATACAGTGGTACCAAGGCTTTATGAGCCCCGCTAGCGGTGAAAGCACTCTAACCGGTGGACCGCTGCCATCTCTTGACAAGCTCGGCTCAATCTTCGAGCAGTGGGTTGACCGCAGACGCGATGACTTGCGGTCACTACTCTGCGAAAAGTTTGGCTACATCCGGATGCAACCCGTTCGGCGTGAGGTGATGGAGATCACCGTGGTTGCTGCTATATCGGCAGTTATAGCATCATCTCACCTCGGCGGTCAGGTCGACCCAGTCGCGACGGCGGCGCTACTACTTTCGCGGCGATCTCTGGACGGGCTCTGTGGTGAGCCAGATGGAACCCATGCCGTCACCTGAGATCATATCTGTACTGAATGAGTTCCTAACGAGGCGTACCCTCGCAGCGACAGTACGGCTGCGAGATCCGGAATTCTACTCAGAGTCAGTGACCAATACAGGTATCTTTACTGGTTTCTTTGTCTCGTCGCACGGGCATCTCCTCACCGCTTTTCACCCGCTCAAACATCAACTATGGGACATTGAACGTCCCCGCAAGTTCGAGCTCGACGTTGAATTTGACCTCACCGGCCAGTCTTCTCAAGAGATGCCATCACCAATCAGAGTAATTGCGGACTACAAGCCGCATTCTTCCGACTTCAGGGCCGACTGGGCGCTGTTGCAGTTGGATTACGACTGTAACGCGTATCTGCCACTTGCACCTGCCGGCTTTCAGATTGAACTATGCACTTCGGTCCGCGCGTACGGTTTCACTGAGGATCAGCCCGTCGTACCGAGTTTGGGCGCGTACGAGGGCCAATATGCGCGAAGGTTCCCGGAGCGGTCCCAGTTCCGGGTTGGTTTCGTAAATCGCGGTATCGGTCAAAGCGGCGGCCCGGTCATCGACCTAGGAAGCCGCATGGTCATAGGGGTCGTCTCGGGACTTTACCACAAGCAGGAATTGCTCACGGCTGATGCCGCGGTCGTGAATCAAGGCACATTCGCGCACCTCGACCTAGATCTAGATCTAGGCACATTCGCCGATGAGTGGCGCGGACAGGCCGCTGAATATCTGTCTTCGCGTGTCTCGGAGTTCAGGCTGCTTGCGGCCGATCAGTCCATGCCTCAGTTGCCGAATACCTTTCTCCGCGGTCGCGAAGTTAGCGATCAACTGGAACGCGAGCTGACGGTCGGTGGGCACTCCGTGTTGGTCATTCATGGTGCTCGGGGCAGCGGCAAGACTTCCATCGTCGTCGAAGCTGTCGAAAAGCTCGGTCAGAGCGGCCTCACGGATGCCGTCTTCTGGTATGACTTCGATCAGCCAAAGAACCGCAGCGGTGAGCAGCTCGTTCCCACTCTCGCTCTTCACCTCATGAAAACGCAGGGCGAGTTTGAGCCCTTGGAGCAGTTCTCCTTCGGAACCACGCCAGACACTGTAGCGGCTTTGGTTTCCGCTTTGCGAAGGAGACCACAGGCGCTCGTCTTTGAAAACGTTCATTATCCGCTCCGCGAAGATAAAAAAGAAACACTTTTCCTCTTGGAAAAGCTTGCCAGGGCGGCGGCCGAGGGCGGATCGCGAGTATTGTTTACGTCGTGGGACGCACCGAGCGACCTCCTCAATTTTTCTGAATTTTCTGTGCGAGGCCTTGCCGAGACCGAACTGTCGACTTACTTTGGCATCTATGGGCTTGAGTTGAGTCCGCGAACGCTGGCATACATCGGTGAGTATGCCGACGACATCGTGTGTCTGGAGATGTTCGTGCGCTCGCCTGAGTGGCGCGCAGCGGTGGAAGAGGGACAGCCGCTGCCGAAAGAACCCGACAGACTGCTTTCCTATTGGGTCACACGGTACAACAAGGATCATGTTCCCCCGACCGCATCGGCAATTCTGCTTGCACTGGCTGTACTAGAGCAGCCTGTCGATCTTGAAATGCTGCAGTCTGTATCCGGGATCGATAATTTTCACGGTACGCTGCAGCGCCTGCGGACGAGCCCACCGCTCGTGATGACCGGTGAAGGAACTCCTGGCGAAGACGTGGGTATGTATAGTGCGCACTTGAACGTTCGCCGCGCGATCTTGGCAACAGCCGATACAATCCAGATCGCCAGAACTCACGAACGAGCGGCTGAAATCTGGGCGCACCGAAGCGATTTCACAGCTGCCGCCCGCCACCACATTGCATCCGGTGATCCAGGCAGAGCGCTGATGCTGATTCGTGACAATCGCGAGACGATCATCGCTGCAGGCAAAGCGGTTGACCTCGAGACTTTGGCCAAGGAACTGCTCAAAAGACTACGCGACACGCCCGATGCGCCCTACGCCCTGCATATCATTCTTGCGAGTTGCAGCAATATTCGTGCTGATTATGCAGATGCTCGCAGGCACTGGACCTTTGCGCTGCGCAATCCTCCGGACGAGCTCGCGAGTGCCATGCTGCTCAACCGGCGTGCAGACAGTTGCCGCTTGGCCAGCGATTACCTGTCAGCGACCACGGACTACCAGAAGGCCGAACAGCTGACGTTTGCCAATCTCACGGTCCCTTATCGCCAGGAGCTCGGCCGCGCGAGGTTGGGGTTGGCGAAGCTGAATCGTCTCAAGGGCGAGTACGTCCAAGCACGTGAGTACTACATGTCTGCTCACGAGGCCTTTGAAGAGTGTTTCGATGATCGAGGCATTATCGAAACAAGCTTCGGTGTCGGCGAGGTGATGCGCTTGCTAGGTGACTGGACCGGGTCACATGAGGCATACTCTCAATCCCTGGAAGAAGCGCGTGGGATTGGCAGTGCCGAGCGCGAAGCGTACGCGCTGTGGGGCCTAGGTGAGGTCCTGCGCCTTACTGAGGACTACGAGACCGCAGAGGCCATGCACCGAGGCGGTCTAGATCTGTGCGTAAAGGTGGGCGACACGAGAAGCGAGGGATGGGCACTGCTCGGTCTAGCCGAGACGTATCGCGCGAGCGCGTCCCTGGATAGCGCCCGAGCCACCTACCAGCATGCAATAGATCGTTTCATCGAAACCAAGAGTACTACGGAAATCGCCCACGCGACCCTGGGGTGGTGCGAAGCCGAACGCGCCGGACAAGATATTTACTTGGAAAAGTACGAAGCGGTGGAAAGAACGTACCGTGAGAAGGGGCTGAGGCATTGCCTGTTGCTTTGCCTTATCTCAAAAGCGGCGGCGCTTAGGACGATTGACAAGCCGAATGACGCGTCTAAGTGCATTGATGAAGCTGGGCATATCGCGCTGGCGATAGGCCTTGAGCGGGAACTCCAAGTGATCAGCAGGATGCAGAGAGATAAAACTGCTGCTCCTGCGCTACAGCTCAACTTCCCGTAGTACTTGGGCACGGTGTGCTCGGATAAGCTTATGCAAGATTCTTTACCAGAAGGTCGTACCAAGGTGTATTAGGCCAGGGACGACCAGAACCAATTCGGTACCAACCCCAAGCTTTATAAGCGGTTTGCGCCGCCGTTGCCTCCGGATGGGCCAATAGGACTGCCTTAGGTTCGGTTCGCTCTGCAATGAACTGGTTGTGGAGAGTATGGCCAATGCCTCGGCGCCGATAGCGCGCGGACACGAGCAGCTCACTCACGAAGGTCACCGGATAGGTCCAGTGGGCCACGGGGTACTGTGGGGCGGGAGACGAAAAGACCGTATCCCATAGTGGGGAACCGCTCCTGATCGCAAACCCATAAATGTAAGCGACAAGAGACTCGTTGTCCCAGGCCGCGACAAGATCAAATGCGGGCTCCTGTAGTTGCGACGCCAATCGGGAGTCGAAATCCACGACATCAGCCTCGGTCTCATAATATGGCGGTTCGGCGTACACATTTGCGTAAAGAGACCGCAGCTCCGAGAAGATTCCCGCGAGTTGGGTCAGATCGTGGCGTACGAACCTAAGCTCCCGGCTCTGCGCCTCCATCTCACCTAGTCCTCGTCAGCAGCATGCTGTCTTGCGACAGACATGACGTACCTTGCCGCGTTAGCGTGCGACGGGAAGCCTTCGTACTGCGCGAGTTCGAGCGCCACGGGACCGACTCCCTGTACGCCGGCCTTTGAAACGTAGGCAAACGAGGAGCGTTTGAGGAAATCTTCGACGCCGACGCAAGAATAGCTGCGCGCGAAGGCGCCTGTAGGCAGGATGGCGTTCACGCCGATGGCGAAATTGCCGAAGGCGATGGAGGCGCCTTCCCCGAGCAGGATTTCCCCCGCGTTCACGATGTGATGTAGGACTTCGAACGGCTGCTGCACTAGGACGCGGAGATGCTCAGGGGCGTAGTCGTTCGCGAACTGCACCGATTCGTCGAGGCTGCCCGTGATAACGACGCCCCCGAAACCGCTGAGAACCGCCTCGACGAACCGCTTGCGCTGCTCCGGAAGTGCGGCCACCAGGTCAGGGACCAACTTGGTGACCGCATCAGCCAAGGATGCCGAGTTGGTTACGAGCAAAGCGGCCGAATCCGGCCCATGCTCGGCCTCCACGAGCAGCTCATATGCGGCGAGCTCCGGATCGGCGGTTCCATCGCACAGGATGATGGACTCGCTCGGGCCGGCAGGGGTTCCCGGGTCCACACTGCCATAGACCAGGCGGCGGGCTGCCGCGACGTAGCGGTTCCCCGGACCTACGATCTTGTCGACACGGGCGATCGTCTCCGTGCCGTAAGCCATCACAGCGATGGCTTGTGCGCCGCCGACCTTATAGATCTCATCTACACCGCACAGACGGGCTGCTACCAGCGATGCTGCGTCGACCTCGCCACTTGGTCCTGGAGGCGTGAACACCGCAATACGCGGGACGCCTGCCAGGACTGCGGGGACGCCTAGCATCATCAGTACGGACGGGAACGAGCCCTTGCCCCTCGGGACGTACAGGCCAGCAGAGGCGATCGGCGTCACCCGTTCACCGGAGATGACGCCGGGGGAAAGCTCAGCCATCCATCCTGGAGCGGGCAGCTGGTGCTTGTGGTGCCGCTTAACGTTAGAGACGGCCTGCTCGATAGCCTTCCGCAGCGCGGGCTCGACGAGCTGCTCCGCGGCATCGAACTCCGAAGGGGTGACCCGGAACTCGCCTGGCCGGAGGTCTGCGCCATCAAGTTTGGCGGTGTATTCGGCCACCGCCGTGTCACCACGGTCACGGACGGCCGCTACGATTTCGGCGGCAACCGGCTCAACTTCTTGAAGGTTGGCCTGTGCACGACGCATGATCGCGGCGCGTTGGCCGGCGGTCAGGTCTGCGAGCACGTACCTGTTGATTTTCACTACTGCTCCTTCAGCTCACTCAACTTGGCCCGGCAGTGCGCCATCTGGTCGAACAGCAATTCCATCATCGGGGGTCAAACTGCCCGGTAGCTCCGATGATGGATCGGCTATTAGGATCTGGGCCAGTCGCGTCGCGGTGTGCTTGGCGCAGGCGATGTAGAAGTTGGCCTCGCCTGGCCACACGGGTATTCCCTTGCGTCGACAGAATGCTGTCACGAAGGCTCAGAGCGATAGCCTGGTCCGAGCCATTCGTCGTCAGAATACATTCAGGAGATACACCGCAGTAGGTGGCCAGAGGCCCCGCCAGCCGCTCTGCATCAGGGTACGTATGGACGCCGTGTCCAGCGGCGTGAGTGTTCAACGCCCGCACAACGTGCTCGGGTACCGGCGCAGTGCTCTCATTGCGGTCTAGGCGCAGATACTTCGACCTGACCAGGCCGAGCCATTCGGGGACATACTCCTGCGCGCTGTCCAGATGCTTATTAAACCGTAGCATTTTGGACGCTGCTGGTGTCTCGATCATGCGAGTGTCGCCTTCACGCCGGGGGTCAGAGCCTTGCGGTCTGGGTTGGGCGCCAACAGTTCGCTTATGGCACTCCCCAGACCTTCGAACACCAGCGGCCACCCCACGGCGGGGTCGATGTCCGGGATGACGTGGATCATGACACTGGCACTCAGACCCCCGGCAAGCCCGTCGACAAAGTCATCCAGGTCTTCACTGAAGAGCCCATTGGGGAGCGTGCGGCCGATCAGGAAACGCCTCCGCAAGTCCGCGTAGTCCCGAGAAAGAGGAACGAACTTCCAGAACTTCCGACCCTCCATGCTGACGCCGACGCGAACCGCCTTGTCTGTCAGGTCATCGGTGGAACTGATACTCGATCCAGCGCCGTTGATGCCAAACTCGCTCATGCGCTCGACGGCGATGCAGCGGAGCGCACGACCAAGCGCCATCCCGATGTCCTCGGTCACCACGTGGCTCGAACTCAGGCGTGTCGCGTTGAAGCTGACCGCCATGCGAAGACCAGCAGCGACTGCCAACAGGTTGAGGAGTTCGGTCATGCCCTCCACGCTGATGGAATCCGAGACGGCCACGACACATTCGGCGCCAGACCCGCCAAGCTCAAGGTCAAGCTCGACGATGCTTTCGGCCGTCTCCCGGCGGAGCTGTGCCCTCGTAACAGACGACTGGCGGATGTCCCAGCCCTGTTCGACCACCGGCTGTGGTCGTGACGGCTGAGCTGCCAGAGGCTCACGCGTCGGAGACGGCGGAGCGGTCACCGTAACAGGCGCTGGCCCACCTGCGAGCTTTTTGAGACCGATGCCGACTCCGCGAAAAATTCCCTCCCAAGTGTGATGGGGATCTTCCGCGCTGGCGATGAAAATGTCCAGGCTGACGCCGCTGCCTGCTGCCAAGCCATGCAGCAGGCTCACCAGCGGTCGCCCATCGGCGAGTTGCTCGCAGCGCAATCCTAGGAACCACTCCAGGTCTACCTGGTCAGCCGCCCGCAGCGACGCATATCCCGCACCGTCGCGGCGCAGTGATACCTCGCAACTGCCGTCATCGATCATGCCAAGGGTTGCCGCGGAGCCTTCTAGGTGGCACAGTTTACCGACTCGAAGTCCCAGTTCGTTTCCCAGAGCTTGCCAGTCGTCGTTGGTCCAAGCAACGTCAACCGAGGACCCTAGCCGCCAGGCAATGTGCTCGATCATATGGCTAACAAACTCGTTCGGGCTGACGAGCGACTTCTTCTTTACGCCTTCCCAACCAACCGAGACCTGACACGGCGAGAAGTTCGCATAGGTCCGATTGACGTATGGCGAGGCCGAAAGCGCTCTGAAGTTGACCGCCCCCGTTGCGACGCCAACTGTCCAGCAGCCGGCGGCATGCGCTGCCTGTGCTCCCAGCAGTGAGTCTTCGATGGCGACCGGCGGCACACCGCCAGTGACACCAAGGCGGCGAACCGCTTCAAAATAGCAGTCAGGCGCCGGTTTCTTTGCCATGCCCGGGTCGTCGTTGCCGACGACCACGCTGAAGTAGTCTCGCAGCCCGGCCGTGACGAGCATCCGGTCAACAGCGTCCCCAGGGTTGTTGGAGACGACAGCCATCTCTAGGCCGCGAGCCTTCGCTTCAGCGAGGATCTCGACAACACCATCGTGGATTACGATGTCGGCCGATTCCCGACCTTTTTCATGCTCCCGAACCAGTTCATTGATTACATCAGGAGGTACTTCCAAACCAACTCTGTCAATCAAAAGCCGCCAGAACTGGGGGATATCGTAGGGAAAGTACTCCCGGATGGTCTGCCGTGACACCTCGGGCACCGCGTGTGCGCGAAGGGCCTGATTGACAAGTTCGAAGTCCATCGTCAAGGTGTCAAGCAACACACCATCCATGTCCCACAGCAGGGCAGGTGTGCCGTCGGGCACGGAGAGTCGGTTGGCTATCAGCACTCGTACATGCTACCTGCAGCCACCCCGTGCCTGCATGCTGCTTATCTGTGCCCGGAATCGCCTTGTAGCTCCGGCATTGTTGCGGATGTCCACCATCACACCAGGCCCACGGCGGGCCCACGGCCCCGCTCGCTTGGACCGCGTGTGGCGGGCTTGCCTTCCGCTGTCACTGGCTATGGGGCAGGCGCCCAGCCTCGTCCGGCATCGATGCCTCTCGCTCCGAACAGCTGCACCTGAGTGCGGCTTCAAGGCTGTCCAATTGTGATCAATGCACCTTTCGGGCATACAAATCCGGTAATCACCCTCCCAGTTGGAGGACACGTTTCGCTCAATGCCGCAGTCGACACTCCGGTAGTTAGGATAACACCGTGAGCCTTAGCCCTGGTCTTTCACGAAGCCTGGCTGCTAAGCGGCGCGCCTGAACGGAAAAATGCCCCTGAACTTGGGATGACGCTCAACCGGCAGGTAGTTCTCGCTTATGATTCCATGCTACGACAGCGGCTCGATGCCGTGCAGTGGCTCGTTCCGCTGGGCTCGTTCCCAGTTTGCCAGGATCTCATCCTGACGAACTACAGCGCTCGGCTCGTTCACGATGACGGTTTGATCTCCGCGGTTCCGCACTTTCTGGAGCCAAACGGCTACTGCGAGCGCATACTTTTGTTGTGGTCGGGTTCGATGGCGGGTTTGACCGTGGCAACGGGGCTGAGCGTGACAGGCCGACAGAGGCAGGGGCTCACGGCGACAGCACCGTGCAGGGCGGCGATCCCCGCATAGCAGTCGAGACGCGGACGCGGGGCGAGGCATACGCCGACCTCCGGCAGGTCGTCGAGTCCGGGTGGGATCGGCACCAAAGGTTCGACGCACCGCGCGGCGAACTCGCGATGTTCCGAGCCGAGCGGGCCGGGCTGCCAGAGGTCAGCTCTGGGGAGGCGGGCCGCTATGTCGAGCGGCACCGGGCCGAGCGGCCCTGGCTAGTGACGGCGGAGCGCGCCTCGACGGAGGCGCTGCGTATCCTCGTGGCAGCCGATCAGGGCGGCGGGCACGGGCACATCCGGCACGAGGGGTGGGTGACGGAGGAGGCCAGCATGCGTCGCGTCGCCTACCTGGAAGACCCTGCCCAGCTCGACCCGGGCAGGCGCCGCGCCGGCATCGAAGGGCTACGGCCCGGCGACCGAAACCACGTTTGTGCGAGCCGGTCCACCCGTATCACCGACCCCGATGCCTTCGCCACCGCCCTCGCCCGCGGCTCAGCGCACCCCGACGTCCGCGCCGCCCTCGGCACGCCATATGACCGGGACAGCCGCCCAGACCCGGTAATAATCCCGATCGCCGACCTGCTCGGCAACGACGGACACCGTGCATGCACCGGATGGCAGCTGGAGCCGGTGGCCGGGAACGCGCGAACCGCGATGGACAACCGCCGCGCGTGGCGGACAGCGATCGCGGACGGCCGCCAGCCGGCCGTTCCCGAGCCCAGGGCCCACCCGGTCCCAACGTTCGAAGGCGGCACGATCTTCTTCGCCATCAGCCACAACAGGCAGCGGAACGGATACGAGATCGCGACGCTGTTCCCCCAGCCGCCGCACACGACCTGACCCACCACTAAAACGGCCGGGCACTCACGGGAGGCATCCATGGACGAGGACTTCTACTGGAAACGGCACCCCGACAGGCCGTTCGCCACGCTCATCAGGATCACCACGACTTACCTCCACCCCGAGGCCGACGACCCCGAGTCGCTCCAGCGGCTCGCAAAACGCGAGGACCGGCCCGAGATGCGTGTCTTCAAGGCCGAACTCCGCCAGGCCATCACCCACCCCGAGCAGCTTCCCAGCGACGAGCTCTTCGACCACGTCCAGTACGACGACGGAAGCGATGAGACGTTCCTGCGACGACTCTGGCGGGACCTCTACGGCGACGAACCTGTTGCTGGGTCCGGGTTGCGCTTAACGTCGTAATGGCCGCTCCGGCATGGCTGGAACTGGTCGGCATCGAGATTGCGCTCGTAGCCACGGGCGGGGCTCCCCCGAGGACGCGCAGCCTCCGTTAGGCGGAGGCTCGATAAGCGCTGCGCACATCGACCAGGCGGCGCACCCATGTCCGCTAGGTGGCGTTTCCGCAGATCAGAGACGTTGTGGTCAGGGACAGGATCAAACTGTCGACCTTCCGCTTTTCAGGTCAACCGCGCTAAGCGCTGTACAGACCTGCAAAAACGAACGTCGCTGACAAGCGAAACCGCGCTAGGCGGAAGGTGCGAGTCTTCACGCTAACAGCGGCTAATACACCCCGTCTACAGCCACGACAGCGACGGCATACAGGACGATCGCGCCCGTCGATGACATGATCATCACCGTCAGCGTGGCGATTTGGGGGCGGTGGCTTAGCGGGTCTCGCCCCGGTCGCGGCCCGTTGTTCAAGCCCGCCCAGGAGGAGGGCGCAACGGTCTTCCTGCACCTAGAAACCTGGAACGACACCAGAATCAGTGAGCCTGCGTCTTGGCTCTCCGGCTAGAGCTGAGCTTCTCTCATCCACTTAGTCGCGAGCGCTCGGACGTCATCGAGGCCGTCGGTCTCGCCTTGTGCGCTCCGCACGCGCTCCGCGCGGTCCTCGCTTAGCATGCGCTCACGCTTCCGCATCTTGATGAGGTAGATCTCGACCTCCTTGTCCGCATTGGCTGTCTCCTCCCGCAACTGCAAGTCGGTCGCATGCACCCGCTTGTTACTCGCTACCTGCTCAGCGAGCAACTGATCGTATGCCGTGGAACCGCCCATCAGTTTCGCGAGCACAGGGAGGCAGTCAAGCGCTATGAGCACCAAGACGAGCAGCCAGTGGCCATAGAATACGAACGCGTCCGCACTGGATAGTTGCTCCAGTGCGTTCCACTCGTCGATGATGCCGATCTGGCCGAGATCCGCCTTCTGGTCGTTGACAGTTTTTGTGATTTTCGCATTGAGCTGCGTGGCATAGGTCTCTTGTGCCTTCCCTGCCTGCAGGTTCAATGCGGCAACCGCTTTGTTGGCAACGGCCAGCGGTGCAAGCTTGGCGTCGAGGATGGCCTTCTCCGTCGCGACCGTAGCGTAATCCTGCTTACACAGCTGGCCGCACCCCGCCTGCCCGCTCATCCCCGCGCCCGCTGTCCCCGCGCCCTCGCCTTCGGCGATAGTCAGCGCATGCTGATAGTTAGCGTTGGCCGAATTAGCCGCAGCCTGCAACTGGGCTGCCTGCTGTTTGGCGTTCGCGAGCTTCACCAGCGCGGCGTTCGGAGGATTGGGCACCGTCAGCAGATACTTCTTGCACGTGAGTGAAGTGTCCGTCTGGCCGGATACAGGATTGCAGTTCACCAGTTCGCTCTGCAGGTTCTTCAGATCCGCGGTTCGGGTGAGGTTGACCTGGGTGTCGAGCGAGTTCTGGAAGATGCGGAGCGTCAGCGGTTCGGCGATGGTGAAAGCGATCAGTACGGCGAGTATCAGGCGCGGAATGAACACCAGCAGCCGGCTTGCGCCGCGCATGCCGTGAGTGCTGGTGATCAGCCACCGGTCGATGCTGAAGATCATCCATCCCCACACGAGCGCGACGGGGATCAGGGCGATGGCGGGTGCGATGAGGATCTTGCCGAGCGCGGTGAACATTGCGAATGCCGCCAGGCAGCCGGTATTCAAGACTATGATCCCCAGGCCGGCGTATTTAGCCCGGTCGCTCGGAACCCAGTCCATGACGTCTTCCTTGATTCCGGCGCACGCGCGGAACCACCGTCCAGGGCCGTGGTCCGGTGACGCGGGACGAGAAGCCCTGGAATCAGGCAGGTCGTCCGGTGGAAGGGCTGGCATAGGCACCGTCGGCGAGGTGCCCCGGTCACATTAGTTGGCATGATTGCCATCCACGTCCAGGTCGGCCGACTCGAGCTGCTGTTCAGCCCCGCCGGGCAGTGCGGGGCGGTCTTCTGATGGGTCGAGCCCGGCCGCCGCTGTCCGGCGGATGCGCTGCATGACCGGTGTCCGCGACGTTTAGCTGCCCGTCTCTGACCACGACATCGGGCTCGGTGACCGAGCAGACGAAGGTGACGCTGACGGTGAACACCGAAGCGTCCTTGGAGTTAACAGTGAAGGAGACTTCCACCTCGGTGTCCGGTCGGACGCTGACCACGCTCACGCTGGAGGCGTCGACTACTACGTCGTCTGAATCACGCAGCTGCCTGCTGTCGATGACGTACTTGTCGCCGACCCGGTATACGAGGACCTCGTGGGCCTTGATCTTCGGTATTTCACTCCGGTCGCGCCGCTTGCCCCGCCACCCTCGGGTGAGGTCGTCGAGCTCAAGCTGAGTGACGATCGGATAGGAGCTGGTCATACCACTTCTCTCGTCGTGAGCGGTCAGGTTGACTGGCGGTACAGGCGGAAAGCCGGAAGTCATCGCATCGCCCTTTCCCTGGGCTTTAGTTGCTCGATCGCGCTGAGCAGGGCCTCGACAACGGCAGCCGTGTCCGCCTCGGAGCGCTTGGAATACTTATGGATGTTGCTGAACTCGACGCTGAGCCGTTCGCGCTCGGGACCAGGCAGCGCTTCGCTCAGCGCGTTTCCCAGATTCCGCGCGGCGGCTTCGGGATCGTCGCAGACGTACTTGAATCCCTTGACGGCCTCCAGCAGCGCCAAGATGGCGCGAAGCCGGTACGGGCGATTGCGGAGCACATCCGCCCACAATTCGGCGACCAGCGGCAAATGCTCCGGCCGGGCGATGATGAAGGAGCTGATCGACGGTTGCCTGCCGCCTGGATCGCGGACGGCGAGCACCCGGAGAATCGCCAACCGCGCCCGCTCTCGTTTCCTGCGGTCGTCCCGCCAGCCGCCGGGACGCCTCTCGGGCGGGTCAGCGCTGCCCCGGTCATCGGCTGCGCCGGCGGTGGCGAGGCCGGTTGCGGCCCGGCCGGACTCCACCCGGTCGTGCAGCAGTTCCAGGACCAGGTAGGCGTCCTGGCCGTCCCCTTGCCGAACGAGGCTCCCGAACAGCGTAGCCAGCGCTACGAGCGCCTTGGTGGGCACATCTTTCCACTGCCCGACCAGGTGCCACAGGCGACGTGACGCTTCCACCGGGTACAGCGCCCCCAGCTGACCGCTCAGCGTGGCGGCAGAGGTCCATTGCGCCGCCACGTCCCCGCTGTTCACCCAGTTCGTCGCGATGCGCAGGGCGACTGGCGCCAGCGAGTCGTCCTGCGCCATCCACCACAGGACGTACATCGCCGTCAGCTGGCCGGCCCAGCCTCCTTTCCCGGCCGCCCACGGGTGCAGGTAGCACTCCTCCACTTCAGCGAGCGCGACTGGTGCGAGCAGGGCCAGGCCACGGGCCACGGACACCTGGATGCCGGCATCGCGGCGGATGGTGCCGTCGGTGTCACCGATCAGCTCGTGCAACCATGCGCGAACGGCCCCCCACAGGAGCATGCCGAAGCCCTGCCACAGCTCCTCAACCGCTTGCCGGTGCGACGCGTCTTCCCGGAAGCGAACCAGCTTCCAGCTGATGCTTCCCTCGTTGACCGTGTCTTCGGCGAGCAGGCCGCCATCGCGACGCAGGTCGATCCGCATCGTGAGCAGCCCGACCTGCCGGGGCCGGCTATCGTCTCTGCCCGTCTCATCACGGGCCCGTTCTTCTCTGCCTTGATCGTCCTCCGGCTCCGGCAACAGGCCCGCCGCCCGCAGGCTGTCTTTCAGGCGGCTGAGCATCACGTCGTAGATCCGCCTGCTCTG